>Ga0164290_1000257_pt1 | contig 198956 bp, 200 predicted proteins | sample Micstemetagenome_FD_108782 | JGI IMG/M metagenome (GOLD analysis project Ga0164290, IMG submission 108782) | Contaminated culture microbial community from soil near Moab, Utah, USA - Microcoleus steenstrupii SON62 (Illumina Assembly) | ecosystem: Environmental > Terrestrial > Soil > Soil crust...
ACTTGGTGGCGTAGCGCTCGCGGTTGTCCCACAGCTCCTGGCCAAGCTGTTTGGCGAGCTTCTCGGCCTTCGCTTTGTCGCGATCGGCAACCACCAGCGTGCGTGTGCCGACATCCTCGACGTCGGCAAACGAGAAGCCGTGGCTCAGCGACACCGACAGGATGCCGTCCTTGCCCTCGAGCGATTTCATGCGAGTCACGAACTCGCTGATCGGTGGCACCGAAGTCCGGTACTGCGCGATCATGCGGCAGTCGTGGCGCGCCATCACCGGCTTCACCTTGCCTTCGACGGTGTCAGCGATGATGGCGAACAGCTCGGCCGCGCGCTCCATCGTGTCGGTATGCGGATACTCCTTGTAGCCGATCAGCACGTCGGCGCTGTCGAGCATCAGCGCGCTCAAATGACAGTGCAGGTCGAACTCCGCGCCGATCGCCACATTCGGCCCGACGATGGCGCGCACCCTGGAAAGAAGGTCGCCCTCACAGTCGTCGTAGCCGTCGGCGACCATGGCGCCGTGCACGTTGATCAGCACGCCGTCGATCGGCAGGGCGGCCTTGATGCCGGCCAGGATCTCGTCGCGGAAGCCTTCATAGACCGAGCGCACTGTCGTCCCCGAAGGCGCGGCGAAGGTGGCCAGCCCCTCGATCACTGTCCAGCCGCGCTTTTCGGCCTCCTTGCGCCAGACGTGCAAGGGCGCGGTGAAGTTGGTCGGCTCGTGCTTGGTGGCGTCGCCGCGCCACACGCCGTGCTCCTCGTAGGCGCGCCGGCCGGTCGGGAAGGGCACGAACTGGTTGGTCTCCGTCCCGAGGGCGGCGATGAAGATTCTCTTGGTCACGATGAACTCAACTCTTGTGGCGGTGACAGCCCACGACATGGTCGTCGACCATCCCGGAGGCCTGCATGAAGGCGTAACAGATGGTCGAGCCCACGAACTTGAAGCCGGCCTTCTGCAGCGCCTTGGACATCGCGTCGCTCTCGGGTGACTTGGCCGGCACGTCCTTGAGGCTTTTCGGCTGGCGCTTGATCGGCTTGCCGCCGACGAAGCTCCACAGGAATTTCGAGAACGAGCCCTCACGCTCGACAATCGCGAGATAGGCGCGGGCGTTGCTGACGCTCGCTTCGATCTTGCCCCGGTGGCGGATGATGCCGGGATCCGCCAAGAGCTTCCTGAGCTTGGCCGGCGTGTATTTCGCGATCTTCTTCGGATCGAAGCCGTCATAGACCTTGCGATAGTGCTCGCGCTTGCGCAGCACGGTGATCCACGACAAGCCGGCCTGGCAGCCTTCCAAGGTCAAGAGCTCGAACAGCGCGCGGTCTTCCTTCAGCGGACGTCCCCATTCGCTGTCATGGTATTTCTCGTAAAGCGGATCGGCTGACGCCCAGCCGCATCGCGGTTTGCCGTCGGTGCCTTTCACCGTGTCGTGTTTCCAGGCCATGCGTGGACCCTACCCAAGGGCAGCGCGAGACGCCACACTCCGCGCCACGGAGGAACATCCATGGCTCAAGTACCCGCCGACCTGAGGGTCTGCATCTTCGACGTGTTCGGCACGGTGGTCGATTGGCGCGGCAGCCTGATCGAGGACCTGCCCAAGCTCGGCAAAAAGTACGGCATGGACACCGACTGGACGAGCTTCGCCGACGATTGGCGCGGGCTTTATCAGCCGCAGATGCACCGCGTGCGCAAGGGCGAGCTGCCGTGGACCAACATCGACGAGCTGCACAAGGAAGCCTTCGAGATGTTGCTCACCAAGCGCGGCTTGAAACATCCCGGCGAGGAAGGCGCCTGGGAGTTCACCCATCTCTGGCACAAGCTCAGGCCATGGCCCGATTCGGTCGAGGGGATCGGCATGATGAAGAAGAAGTATGTCGTCGCCACCCTCAGCAATGGCAACGTCGCGCTGCTCATCAACATGGCCAAGAACGGCGGCATCCCGTGGGACCACTGCTTCTCGGGCGAGACGTTCAGGCACTACAAGCCCGATCCCGAATCCTATCTCGGCGTGGTCAAGACCATGTACCTGCAGCCGCACCAGGTGATGTTGTGCGCGGCGCACAACGGCGACCTCAGGGCGGCGCAGAAGTGCGGCCTGTCGACGGGCTTCGTGGTGCGGCCTAAAGAGCATGGGCCCAACCAGAAGACCGATCTCAAGGCCGACGGCGAGTGGAACGCCGTCGGCGATTCGATGATCGAGCTGGCAAGGAAGCTGGGTTGCTGATGGGAGCGCGGGCCTCCGGCCCGCTCATGATCCTTGTTTTTCTGCGCGGTGCGGGCTCTCGCGCCTCAGAAGGCGCTGCCGCCCGCCGGTGTCTAGCGCGTATGAACGCGCTAGACACCAATCGTCGTCAGATCCTGAAACCAGTGCTGCGCCTGAACGTACGACTTGATCTTGGGTGACAGCGCATGCGGGTTGGTGTCGTGCACCACCCAGATCAGGACAGCATCGTCGACCACCTTCTCGTGCACCTTGGCGAGCAGGGCATCCTGCTGGGCGGCGTCGAACGTGGTCAGCACTTCGTTGATCAGCTTGTCGATGTCGGGATTGGAATAGTAGCTCCAGTTGACGCCGACGGGCGCCGCCTGGTTGGAGGCAAAGAATCGCGTGATGGCGTAGACCGGGTCGGACGTCACGTAGGCGATGTTGTTGGCCGTCACGTCCTTGTTCATGTCGGCCTTGGCGCCGGCGCGCCACGCCGTGTACAGCGCCTCGAGCTCGACGACCTTGAACTCGAGGTCGATGTAGATGTCCTTGAACATCTCCTGGATGGCCTCGTTCATGGGCAGCGACAGCATCTGGCCGGTGCCACCCGAGGCCACCACGAACTTGGTCTTGAGCGGCTGGCTCCTGCTGAAGCCCGCATCGCTCATCAGCTTGCGCGCCTCGTCGGGTGCGTACTTCAGGACGAAGGTGGGCTTGCCGAACCACGGGCTCGAGGGGTCCACCTGGCCCAGCGCCGGCTTGGCGAGGCCGCCCAGGAGCTTGACGATGGCGTCGCGGTCGATCGCGAGGTTGGCCGCCTTGCGCAGGCGGATGTCGGTCCACGGCGAGCCCGGCAGCATCGAGGGATGATAGTTCCAGACATGCGGCGTCACGTTCTGCTCGATGCGCATGCCGGCCTGCTTCAGGCGCGCCACCGCATCGGGCGGCGGCGTCTCGATCATGTCGACCGAGTTGGAGAGCAGCGCGGCGGTGCGGCTTGAATCCTCGGGCGCACAGATCAGCACCAGCCGGTCGGTCTTGGGGCTGCGCTTGGGGTTCCAGTAGCCGTCGTTCTTCACGAGCTCGGCACGCTCGCGCGGCACCAGGCGGGCGAGCTTGAACGGACCGGTGCCCGACGGCTCGGACGCCACCTTGTTCCAGTCCTTGCCCTGCTTCTCCCAGTTGGCCGGGCTGCAGACCAGGAACCACAGCATCTGATAGGGGAAGAGCGCGTCGACGGCCTTGGTCTTGATCTCGACCGTCATGTCATCGAGCTTCTTGTAGCTTGCGATCGACGGCAGGCGCGGCCGCACCTGCGAGGCCTGGCGCTGGTCGAACTGCGGGGCGTCCTTGTTGAACACCTTCTCGAGGTTCCAGATGACGGCGTCGGCGTTGAAGGCCGAACCGTCGTGGAACTTCACCCCGGGTCGGAGCTTGAAGGACCACAGCGTCTTGTCGGCATCGTCGACCTTCCACTCGGTGGCGAGACCGGGGATCAGCTTGCCCGGGCGGTCGGCGACATCCATCTCCCAGGCGACCAGCGGATCGTAGAGCGTATAGCCGGTGAACTGGTAGGCGCCGGCGCCGCGGTCGGGCTGGCCGCTGGTGAGCGGGATGTCGGCCATCGAGATGCCGTAGCGGACGACCTTCTCTTGCGCCGCCGCCGGCACCGCAAGGCCCGCCGGCAACGCGAACGCGCTGGCGCCGGCCAGGATGGAACGGCGCGAAAGGCGGGTCTTGCTGGTCATGAAGTCTCCCAAGGTCAGAGCGTTGGTCGTCGCAGACGCCACGGCGTGGCGCGTTCGTAGGCCGCTCCCGCGGCGAAGACGCTGGCCTCGTCGAACGGCCGGCCGGCGAGCTGGAAGGCAAGCGGGAAGCCGTCGGTGCCGAAGCCGCAGCACACCGTCATCGCCGGCTGGCCGGTGACGTTGAACGGCATGCTGAGCGAGGCCTTGCCGAAGAAGTGGAAGATCGGCTGCGGCTCCTCGAACTTCTCCGGCGATCCCCACTGGTTGGGCGCCAGGATCAGGTCGTAACCGCGCATGGCCGCGCGCGTATCGAGCTGCAGCTTGCGGCGGAAGCGCAGCGCCGAAAGATATTGCTCGGCCGTGAGGAACGCACCGAGCTGGAAGCGCCGGCGCGTCGTGTAGCCGAACTTCTCCGGCGTCTCGATCACCTCCTGGCGATGGATGGCGTGCGCCTCGGTGGTGATCACGACGCGCCCGCAGATGTGATAGTCCCAGATGTCGGGAAAGACGACTTCCTCGACGATCGCGCCCAGCTCGCGCAGGACGCGCGCTGCTTCCTCCATGCCCTTGGCCATGTCGGCACTGAGGTTGCCCTCGTACCAGGTGCGGGCGAGGGCGATTCGCATACCCTTGATCGGGCGCTGCGTGGCCGCGCCGTAGTCGACCTTTGGTGCCTTGGCCGAGGCCTGGTCGTTGGGGTCGTAGCCCGCCAGCACGTCGAGCATCAGCGCGTTGTCCTCGACCGTCCAGGCGAGCGGGCCCGCGGTGTCGAAGCTGAAGGACAACGGGTAGATGCCGCACCGGCTGACCAGGCCGTAGGTCGGCTTGATGCCGGCGGTGCCGCAGAAGCCCGCCGGATTGCGGATCGAGCCGCCGGTGTCGGAGCCCATCGCGCCCATGCACAGCGCAGCGGCGACCGCTGCGCCGGAGCCGCTCGACGAGCCGCCGGGCTGATAGGCGGTGTTCCAGGGATTGCGCGCCGCCGGGAACGGCTGGTCGGGTGTCATCGCGCCGTTGGCGAATTCGTGCGTGGCAAGCTTGCCCAGGATGACCGCGCCGCCGGCTTTCAGGCGGCGCACGGTCTCGGCATCGATCGCGGGCACATAGTCGGCGCGCAGATGCGAATGCCCGGTCGTGAGGACCCCCTCGGTCTCGTAGATGTCCTTGAGCGCAATGGGGATACCGTGCAGCGGCCCGCGAAGAAGCCCCTGGCTCCGCTCCATGTCGGCCTGCTTGGCCGCCAGCCGCGCGCGATCGGCGGTGACGGTGATGAAGCTCGCGATCTTGTGATCGAGAGCCTCGATGCGGGCGAGGAAGGCTTCGGTGAGTTCGGCCGAGGTGAGGTCGCCGCGCGTCATCAGGCGGCCAGCTTCGGCGATGCTGAGCGTCGTCAGCTCGGCGGATGCGGGCTTACTCATCGGCGCGGAACACGTGCGGGGGTTCGGCGGCCCAAGCCCAATGGCTGGGGATGCGCTCCATCAATTTCAGCAACCCGACATAGCCTTTGTGCAGGTGCTCGATGTCCTCGGCCGTCAGCGGCAGGCCGCTTGTTGCCGCACGCGCGCGAAATTCCTCCAGCGTCGGTGGTGGCGTCTTGGGGTTTGTCATGTCGCTCCCTTCCAGTCGGGTTATGCAAGCCACATGCCGCCCGATTCGACGGCCCGGCACAAGCTTGGCTTGGGGCTTGCATACAGGGGGCCCGAGCGCCTCGCCGCGGGCGCCCAACCGTGGAGCCTCGCATGTTCAAGCGCTTTCGCATTGCCGCTGCCGGCTTCGGCCTTTTCGCTGCGACTGCAATGCCTGCCTTTGCACAGGGCACTCTGCGCATCGGCATGACAGCCGCGGACATCCCGCAGACCACGGGTCAGCCCGACCAGGGTTTCGAGGGTTATCGCTTCGCGGGCTACACCATCTACGACGCGCTGGTGAACTGGGACCTGTCCAAGGCCGACACCATCGCCGACATCAAGCCGGGCCTCGCGACCGACTGGTCGGCGGTCGAGGGCGAGCCAACCAAGTGGATCTTCAAGCTGCGCCAAGGCGTGAAGTTCCATGACGGCACCGACTTCGACGCCGACGTCGTGGTTTGGAACCTCGACAAGATCCTGAACGACAAGTCGCCTCAGTTCGATCCCAAGCAGGCCGCCCAGGCGCGGTCGCGCGTGCCGACGCTGGTCGGCTGGAAGGCCGTCGACAAGTACACCGTCGAACTCACCACGCGCATCGTCAATTCGCTCTTCCCGTACGACATGTCCTACATCTTCTATTCCAGCCCGACCAACTGGGAGAAGCAGGGCAAGGATTGGGTCAAGGTAGGTCTGCAGCCCGTCGGCACCGGTCCCTACAAGGTCGACCGCGTCGTCCCGCGCGAGCGCCTCGAGTTGTCGCGCTTCGACGGATATTGGGACAAGGGCCGGGTGTCGAAGCTCGACAAGGTTCTTCTCTTCCCGATGCCCGAGGCGGCGACCCGCACGGCCGCATTGCTGGCGGGCCAGGTCGACTGGATCGAGGTTCCGGCTCCCGACGCCATCCCGCGGCTCAAGCAGGGCGGCATGACGATCGTCACCAACAAGTATCCCCACAATTGGGCCTACCAGCCCAGCATGGTCGAAGGCTCGCCTTGGACCGACATCCGCGTGCGCAAGGCGGCCAACCTCGCCATCGATCGCGCCGGTCTCAGCAAGCTCCTGGGCGGATTGATGATCGAGAGCAAAGGCGCGGTCTATCCCGGCCATCCCTGGTTCGGTTCGCCCTCGTTCGACATCAAATACGATCCGGCGGAAGCCAAGAAGCTGCTGGCCGAAGCGGGCTACGGCCCGAACAAGAAACCGAAGATCAAGATCGCGATCTCGACCTCGGGCTCGGGCCAGATGCTGCCGCTGCCGATGAACGAGTACGTCCAGGAGAACCTGAACGCCGTCGGCTTCGACACGCAGTTCGAGGTCATGGAGTGGAATGCCCTCGTTACCTTCGTCTTCCAGCCGGTGACCGGCGAGGCCTCCACCAAGGCCGGCACCAACGGCATCAATGTCAGCCGCGCCACGGTCGATCCCTACTCGGCCTTCATGCGGCTCTACCACTCGGGCTTCGTGCCGCCGCGCGGCTCGAACTGGGGTCTCCTGAAGGATCCCAAGCTCGATGACTTGATCGACAAGGCGCACACCTCGTTCGACCGCGCCGCCCAGACCAAGGCGCTGGCCGACGTGCACAGCTACATCGTCGACCAGTCGTACTGGGTCTACATTGCGCACGATCTCAACCCACGCGCCATGAGCCCCAAGGTGACGGGCTTCGTGCAGGCCCAGAGCTGGTTCCAGGACCTCACGCCCATCGTCATGAAATAGCGGCGAAGGACCAAGAGTTCATGCTTCTCTATGCGTTGAGGCGTTTGATCTACCTGGTGCCGGTCGCCTTCGGCGTCTCGCTGCTGGTCTTCGGCCTGGTGCACCTGGCGCCGGGCGATCCGATCTCGGCCATCGTGCCGCCGGATGCGCCGAAGGAAGTGGTCGACAAGCTCAAGGAGTATTACGGCTTCGACAAGCCGTTGCCGGTGCAGTACCTGCGCTGGCTGGGCGTCACGCTGACCGGCGACTTCGGCACCTCGATCGGCACCGGCCGGCCGGTGGCCACCGAGGTCGCCACGGCATTCGGCAATACGATCATCCTTGCCATAGCCGCAACCACGCTTGCCTTCACTTTGGCTGTGATCCTGGGTACGGCGGCGGCCTATGCGAAATCGCGCATCGTTGATCGCCTGGTGACGTTGATCTCGCTGGTCGGCGTCAGCGTGCCTCACTTCTGGCTGGCGATCGTGCTGGTCATCATCTTCGCTGTCGAGCTCGGCGCGCTGCCGCCCATGGGCATGGGGCCGGAGAACTCGACCGGCTGGCGTTTCGACGCCGCGCATCTCTCGCACATGGTCCTGCCCACCATCGCGCTCTCCGTGATCCCGCTCGGCGTCGTCACCCGCACCGTGCGCTCGACGATCAAGGAGACGCTCAGCATGGAATTCGTGACGGCGCTTCAGGCCAAGGGCATGAGCGACCGCCAGATCCTGCGCCACGTGCTCAAGAATGCCGCGCCGACCTGTCTTGCCGTCATGGGCCTGCAGGCCGGCAACCTGATCGGCGGCTCGATCCTGATCGAGACGGTGTTCGCCTGGCCGGGCACCGGCTTCCTGCTAAACAGCGCCATCTTCCGCCGCGACCTGCCGATCCTGCAGGGCACGACCCTGGTGCTGGCCTTCTTCTTCATGATGCTCAACCTGACCGTGGACGTGATCCAGACCATGGTCGATCCGCGCATCAAGCGAGGCTGACGCGATGGCGATCCAGACCCCCTCGCTCGAGCTCGGCAGCGGCACGCTGGTGCAAGCCACCGCCGCCTCGGCCTCGCGCGGCTACTGGAAATCGGTGGTCCGCCGGCTGCGCCGCGATCCGGTGACGCTGATCTGCGCCGCCGTGCTGATCCTGATCGTGTTGGCCTCGATCTGCGCGCCGTGGCTCGGCCTCGCCGATCCCTACAAGACCTCGATGCTGCGCCGGCTCTATCCCATCGGTTCGCCCAACTTCCCGCTGGGTACCGACGAGCTCGGCCGCGACATGCTCTCGCGCCTGATCTATGGCGGCCGGCTGTCCCTGTTCATGGGCGTGACGCCGGTCGTCTGCGCCCTGCTGATCGGCGGGCTTCTGGGCATCACGGCGGGTTTTCTGGGCGGCCGCGTGAACATGCTGATCATGCGCGTCATGGACGTGTTCTACGCTTTCCCTTCGGTGCTGCTGGCGATATCGCTGTCGGGCGCCATGGGGGCCGGCACCGAGAACACGCTGCTGTCGCTGACCCTGGTCTTCATTCCGCCGATCTGTCGCGTCTCTGAGAGCGTCACGACGCAGGTGCGCGGTTTCGATTTCGTCGATGCGGCGCGGGCGAGCGGTGCGGGAACGCTCACCATCGTGCGCGTGCACGTGCTGGGCAACGTGCTGGGACCGATCCTGGTCTACGCCACGTCGCTGATCAGCGTCGCCATCATCCTGGCGGCCGGTCTCTCCTTCCTCGGCCTCGGCGTGAAGCCGCCCGAGCCGGAATGGGGCCTGATGCTTAACACCCTGCGCCAGGCGATCTACGTCAACCCGGTCCTGGCGGCGCTGCCCGGCGTGATGATCTTCGTCACCTCGATCTGCTTCAACATGATGAGCGATGGCCTGCGCGCGGCCATGGATGTGAAGGCCTGACATGGACACCGTGCTTCCCATTCAGGATCGCGGCGGTCCCGCCCAGCCGCTGCTGCTGGCGCGCGACCTGCGCAAGCACTTCCCCGTCGGCGGTGGCCTTCTGGGCCGCGGCGCCAAGGTCGTGCGCGCTGTCGACGACCTCACCCTGTCGGTCGCCAAGGGCGAGACGCTGGGTGTCGTGGGGGAATCCGGCTGCGGCAAGTCGACGGTGGCGCGGCTCCTGATCCGGCTGATCCGGCCGGACAAGGGCAGCATGGTGCTGGACGGCGACCCGGTCGACGAGCCGCACGGTATCTCCGTGAACGAGCTGCGCCGTCAGGTCCAGATGGTGTTCCAGGACTCCTATGCCTCGCTCAATCCGCGCCTCACCATCGCCGAGACGCTGGCCTTTGCGCCCAAGGCCCACGGTCTGCCCGCTGCCGAGGCGCGCGAGCGTGTCCGCGACCTTCTGAGCAAGGTCGGCCTCGACCCCGCCAACTACGCCGAGCGCTATCCGCACGAGCTGTCCGGCGGCCAGCGCCAGCGCGTGAATATTGCCCGGGCGTTGGCGCTGCGGCCGCGCCTGGTGATCCTCGATGAGGCGGTGTCGGCGCTCGACAAGTCGGTCGAGGCGCAGGTGCTCAACATGCTGGTCGCCCTCAAGGAAGAGCTCGGCCTCACCTACGTCTTCATCAGCCACGACCTCAACGTCGTGCAGTACCTCTCCGACCGCGTGCTGGTGATGTATCTCGGCAAGATCGTCGAGCTGGGCCCGGTCGAGGCGATCTACGGCAATCCGCAGCATCCCTATACGCGGGCGCTGCTCTCCGCCCGTCCATCGATGGATCCACGCAAGCGCACCAAGGAAGCGCCGATCCAGGGCGATCCGCCCAATCCCATCGATCCGCCCTCGGGCTGCCGCTTCCGCACCCGCTGTCCCTTCGCCGAGGAGGTCTGCGCCAAGCGCGAGCCGGCGCTGGCCGATACCGGCCGGCAATCGGTGGCCTGCCACATGAGCATTCCGGGGTCCGGTCACTCCAAGGCAGCCGCGGCATGAGCGACCTCCTGCAAGTCCGCGACCTGCACGTCACCTTCAAGACGCCCGACCGCACGGTGCACGCCGTGAACGGCGTCAGCTTCGACCTCAAGCGCGGGGAGACGCTGGGCATCCTGGGCGAATCGGGCTCGGGCAAGAGCGTCACCCTGCGCTCGATCCTGCGGCTGCATCCCGAGCATCGTACGCGCTGGTCGGGCAGCATCCGCATGGAAGGTGACGAGGTGCTCGAGATGGGCCCGCGCGCGCTCTCCGACCTGCGCGGCCGGCGGGTCGCCATGATCTTCCAGGAGCCGGCGACGGCGTTCGATCCGGTCTTTACCATCGGCCAGCAGATCACCGAGACCATTCGTCGTCACACCGGCAAGAGCGAAACCGACGCCTGGAAGCGGGCCAAGGAACTGCTGGAGTTGGTGCGGATTCCCTCGCCGGCGACGCGCCTGAAGGCCTATCCGCACGAGATGTCGGGCGGCATGCGCCAGCGCGCCATGATCGCGCTGGCGCTGTCGTGCAATCCCAGCCTGCTGCTGGCCGACGAGCCGACCACGGCGCTCGATGCGACCGTCCAGATTCAGGTTCTTCTCTTGATCAGGGAGCTGCAGCGCGAGTTCGATCTCGGCGTGATCTTCGTGACGCACGACATTGGTGTCGCGGTCGAGGTCTCCGACCGCATCGGCGTCATGTATGCTGGCAAGATCGTCGAGCTGGCGGGCGTCGAGCAGATGGTCGATGCGCCGCAACACCCCTACAGCCGCGGCCTGCTCGCTTCGACCGTGCATGACGGCATGCGCGGCCAGAGGCTCGAGGCGATCCCAGGCGCGCCGCCCGATCTCGGCGAGGCGCCGACCGGCTGCAGCTTCGCGCCACGCTGCAAGTTCGTGCGTCCCGATTGCACCGCCCAGCCGCCGAGCCTGCGGGCAACAGGCGAGACCCACCTCGTGCGCTGCGTGTTGGCGGCTTAGTCTTGCCGGACCGCGGGCCTCCAGGCCCGCTCACGATCATGAGCGCGCAAGATGCCCGCGGTCCGGCAAGGCTAATCGTCGCCGCCGAACATCTCCTTCACCTTGCTGAAGAAGCCTTCGGATTCGGGGCTGGTCTTGCCGGCCTTCTCGAACTCCTTCAGCAGTTCCTTCTGCTTGGCCGTGAGGTTGGTCGGCGTCTCGACGTTGATCTCGATGTACATGTCGCCACGCTGGGCCGAGCGCACGATGGGCATGCCCTTGCCGCGCAGGCGGAACTGGTGGCCGCCCTGGGCGCCGGCCGGGACGTTGATGCGGGCCATCTTGCCGTCGAGGGTCGGCACCTCGATGTTGCCGCCGAGCGTCGCCTGCACCATCGAGATGGGCACGCGGCAATGCACGTCGGCTCCCTCGCGCTCGAACAGCTGGTGCCGGCGCACCGACAGGAAGACGTAGAGATCGCCCGCCGGTCCGCCGCGCGCGCCGGCCTCGCCCTCGCCGGACAGGCGGATCCGGGTGCCGTCCTCGACGCCCGCGGGGATGTTGACCTTGAGCGTCTTGTCCTTGCGCGTGCGGCCCTGGCCCGCGCAGGCGCGGCAGGGCTTGTCGATCACCTGGCCGGCGCCGTGGCAGGCATGGCAGGTGCGCTCGACGGTGAAGAAGCCCTGCTGGGCCCTGATGCGTCCGCGGCCATGGCAGGTCGGGCATTGCTGCGGCTTGGAGCCGGGCTCCGCGCCGCTGCCCTTGCAGGCCTCGCAGGCGACCGACGTCGGCACGCGAACGGTGGCCTCGGTGCCGCCATAGGCCTGTTCAAGCGTGATCTCGAGATTGAAGCGCAGGTCCTGGCCGCGCATGTCAGCGCGTCCGCCGCGTCCGCGCGGCCCGCCGGCGCCGAACATCTCCTCGAAGATGTCGCCGAACACGGAGCCGAAATCGAAGCCCTGGCCCTGGAAGGGTCCGCCTGGTCCGCCGGGGCCCATGCCGCCTTCGAAGGCCGCCGCTCCGTAGCGGTCGTAGGCCGCACGCTTGTCCGGGTCCTTCAGGATATCGTAGGCGTGATTGATTTCCTTGAACTTGCGCTCGGCGTCCTTGTCGTCCCGGTTGCGATCCGGGTGATGCTGCATGGCAAGCTTTCGAAACGCCTTTTTGATGTCATCGGCGCTCGCCGTCCGGTTGACTCCGAGCAGCTCGTAATAGTCCTGCGACATACGCCCTACGCAGCCCCCACTTGCCGCCTAAAGATCGGCCTCCCGCTTGTGCGGGAGGCCGTGTTTGCTGTCTCGCTCCAGATCAGCCGGAGCCGGTCTTCTTGTTCTTGTCGGTCACGTCCTCGAACTCGGCGTCGACCACCTTGTCGCTGCCCGCCTGGTTCGCGGCGCCGCCGCCCGGTGCCGCGCCGCCGCCCGGACCGGCCCCTGCGCCAGCCTGAGCATCGGCCTGTTGGGCCTTGTACATCGCCTCGCCGAGCTTCATCGCGGCCTGGGCAAGATCGTTGGTCTTGCTCTTGATGGCCTCGGCGTCCTCAGCCGTCAGCACGCCCTTCAGGTCCGCCAGCGCGCTTTCGATCGCCGACTTCTCCGGAGCGCCGACCTTGTCGCCGAACTCCTTGAGGTTCTTCTCGGTCGAGTGGACCAGCGCCTCACCCTGGTTGCGGGCGTCGATCAGTTCGCGCTTCTTCTTGTCTTCCTCGGCGTGCAGCTCGGCGTCCTTCACCATCTTCTGGATGTCGGCCTCGCTCAAGCCGCCGGAAGCCTGGATGCGGATCTGCTGCTCCTTGCCGGTGGCCTTGTCCTTGGCCGAGACCTGCACGATGCCGTTGGCGTCGATGTCGAAGGTGACCTCGACCTGCGGCATGCCACGCGGCGCGGGCGGAATGCCCACCAGGTCGAACTGACCCAACAGCTTGTTCTGGGCGGCGATCTCGCGCTCGCCCTGGAACACCCGGATGGTCACCGCGGTCTGGTTGTCGTCGGCCGTCGAGAAGGTCTGGCTCTTCTTCGTCGGGATCGTCGTGTTGCGCTCGATGAGGCGGGTGAACACGCCACCCAGCGTCTCGATGCCCAGCGACAGCGGCGTCACGTCGAGCAGCAGGACGTCTTTGACCTCGCCCTTCAGCACCGCCGCCTGGACCGCCGCACCGACCGCGACAACCTCGTCGGGGTTGACGTTGCGCGCCGGCTCACGACCGAAGAACTGCTTCACGACCTCGATGACCTTGGGCATGCGGGTCATGCCGCCGACCAGGATCACCTCGTCGATCTGACCGGCCTGTAGGCCGGCATCCTTGAGTGCCGCCTTGCACGGCTCCAGCGTGCGCTGGATCAGGTCGTCGACCAGCGACTCGAGCTTGGCGCGCGACAGCTTGATCACGAGATGCTTGGGGCCGCTTGCGTCCGCCGTGATGAACGGCAGGTTGATCTCGGTCTCCTTGGCGTTGGAGAGCTCGATCTTCGCCTTCTCGGCGGCTTCCTTGAGGCGCTGCAGCGCAAGCTTGTCGTTGCGCAGGTCGATGCCCTGCTCCTTCTTGAACTCCTCCGCGAGGTAGGTGATCACCCGCAGGTCGAAGTCCTCGCCGCCCAGGAAGGTGTCGCCGTTGGTGGCCTTCACCTCGAACACGCCGTCACCGATCTCGAGCACCGACACGTCGAACGTGCCGCCGCCCAGGTCGTAGACCGCAATGGTGCCGCTCTTGCGCTTGTCCATGCCGTAGGCAAGGGCAGCCGCCGTCGGCTCGTTGATGATGCGCAACACGTCGAGGCCGGCGATGCGGCCGGCGTCCTTGGTGGCCTGGCGCTGGGCGTCGTTGAAGTAGGCCGGGACGGTGATGACCGCCTGCTCGACCTTCTCGCCGAGATAGGCTTCGGCGGTCTCCTTCATCTTCCCGAGGATGAACGCCGAGATCTGGCTCGGGCTGTACTGCTGGCCGTTGGCCTCGACCCAGGCGTCGCCGTTGCCGGCCTTCACGATCTTGAAGGGCACCAGCGACATCTCCTTCGCGACCATCGGGTCGTCGAAGCGGCGCCCGATCAGGCGCTTCACCGAGTACAGGGTCTTCATCGGGTTAGTGACGGCCTGGCGCTTGGCGGCCTGGCCAACCAGCCGCTCACCGGAGTCGGTGAAAGCGACCATCGAGGGGGTCGTGCGCGCACCCTCGGAATTCTCGATCACCTTGGTGTCGCCGCCTTCCATGACCGCGACGCAGGAATTGGTCGTACCGAGATCGATACCAATGACTTTTGCCATGACTGCTCTCTCTTCCCTAGGCAGGTCGTCTTGGCCCCGAAGGCGCCTCGCCAACCCCCAAAAGCGTTACCTGCCGGAAAAACCGGGTCAGGACAGGGGCTATATAGGTCCTAAAGGGCCGCCTGCAATGGACTTGACGGCCGAAAAGTGACGAATTGCTGCGGCCCAAGGCCCTTTTCGGCCGGGCCACGGATTAGTTCTCGTTGCTCGCCGGACGGACCGCGGGACCGCCCTTGGACACCGCAACCATGGCGGCGCGCAACAGACGGCCGGCGATCAGATACCCCGGGATCAGCTCCTGCACGACCGTGCCGGAGGGTACCGACGGGTCCTCGATCTCCATCATCGCCTGATGGAATTCGGCGTTGAACGGCTTGCCCAGCGCCTCGATGCGGGTGACGCCATGACGCTCCAGGACGGACTGCAGCTCGCGCTCGGTAGCCTGGACGCCCACGATCACGTTCTTCAGCGCCGGCTCGATCGCACCGCTATCGGGCAGGGCGGAAAGCGCGCGGCCGAGATTGTCGGCGACCGACAGGATGTCCTTGGCGAAGCGCTCGATGCCGAACTTGCGCTCGCGCTCGACATCCTGCTGGGCGCGGCGGCGCACGTTCTGTGCCTCGGCGAGCGCACGCAGAAGCTTGTCCTGTGCCTCGGCCTTCTCGGCGCGAAGCTGATCAAGCTCGTTCTCGGGCTTTGCCGGAATGTCGAGGTTGTCGTCGGACGGCTCGACCGGCATCTCAGCCCGGGCGTCGCCCGCGGATGGATCGCTGGCCATACGTTATCCCTATAACAAGTGGTTTCTTTAGGCGGCCTTGACTTAGGGATGACCGTGGCTGCGGTCAACCCGCGTCAGACTGCCTCCAGGGGTGCGTGCAGCCGCGTGCCGCGCACGATGATGCCGCCGCGGTCGCCGATCGTGACCGTGCCATAGCGCTGGGCGAAGGCCTCAGGCAGGGGCCGGGCATCGGACGCCGCGAGCCACAGGCGCAGGAGATGGCGGCGGCGATCCGGCTCGGGCCAGTCCACGAAGCCGGTGCGGTCGTGCAGCATGGTGTGATTGTGGACCAGCTGCACGTCGCCCGGCTTGAACTCCATGAAGAGATGCAGGGCGGGATCGTTGGCCAGCGCATCGAACAGGTCGAGCGCCTCGACATGCTTGGGCGTGAGGCGCGGTGCCTCGGGGAAACGCTGCGCGGAGTCGATGTACTGGCGCTGGTAGATCGCGGTGAGAAAGCCTTTGTGCCAGTTGAACGTCGGGATCTGGAAGAAGGGCTTCTGGCCTTCGGGTACCTCGCCGCGGCGGTCGGTGGCCACCGGCTCGAACAGCAGCTTCAAGAGGTCGGGGCGGCGACGCCGCATCTCGTTGAAGATCGTGGTCGAGCTCACCAGCGCCGACAGGCCGCCGGACTTGGCGGTCCTGAGGCACAGCAGGGCGACGATGTCGCAGGAATCCGTGTGATAGGTCTGCCGTTCGTTGGTCTGGTAGATGCGCACGTTGGGATCGTGCACGTCGAGGCCGAGATCCTGGACGTGACCCAGTACATGGCCCTTGCCGTTCTGCGAGCGGGCGCTGCCGAGATGCGTGCCAAGACCGAAGAACGCCGTTGCCGCCTCGCGCATCGACCAGCGCTCGACGGGCAGCCCGCGCAGCAGCAGGAAGCCGCGGCCGTTCAGCACTTCGTCGCGCACGCGTGCCTTGAGCTTTGAGCCGAGCGTGGGCAGTGGAAAGTCTCGAGTGGTGATCGCTGCGATATCGGCTTCGCGCTCGGCCAGCGTCTTTGCGGCGCTTTCGACCTCGGCGATTTCTGCCGGGCTAAGCGGCATCAGCCAGTCGTCGCGCTTGGCCATCGCGGGGCCGTACCAGGCTGCCGGCCCAGTCTGTTCCGGCGGAAGCTCGACGCTCATCTCCACTCACGTTTCCCAGGGAAAGCGCGGTGCGAAGAGGTCGACGTCGCTGCTGGAGAGGCGGAAGCTTTCCGTGGCGTTGACCAGTGCGGCGCGAATGCCGGGCTCGAGCGCGCTGTGGCCGGCGTCCGGCACCACCACGTAGCGCGCCTCGGGCCAGGCCCGCGCCAGCGCATCGGCGGTCACCGGCGGACAGACGATGTCGTAGCGGCCCTGCACGATGGTGCAGGGCAGATGACGTACGCGATCGAGGTCGGACCACGGCCAGCCCTCGGGCACGAAGGTTCCGTGGGCAAAGTAATGGGCCTCGATGCGCGACAGCGCGAGGGCGAAGCCGCCGTGGTCGGCTTCGAATGGGGCGCGGGCCGTCGGATAGAGCGTCGAGCAGGCCGCCTCGTAGCGGCTCCAGGCGCGCGAGGCGGGACGATGATTGTCAGGATTGCGGTCGGTCAGGCGATGATAGTAGTTGCCGAGAAGATCGCCACGCTCGGCGGCGGGGAGGTGCTCGGCGAAGTCGCGCCAGGCCTCGGGGAAGATCGCCCGCATGCCGTGCAGGAACCATTCGATCTCCGAGCGGGCGCCGAGGAAGATGCCGCGCAGCACGAAGCCGGTGACGCGCTCGGGATGGCGCAGCCCGTAGGCGAGTGCCAGCGTGCTGCCCCACGAACCGCCGAACAGCAGCCATTGATTGATCCCAAGATGCAGGCGCAGCTTTTCCATGTCGGCCACGAGATGGCCGGTGGTGTTGTCGTGCAGCTCGCCGAGGGGCATGGACCGGCCGCAGCCGCGCTGGTCGAAAACGACGATGCGGTAGAACTGCGGGTCGAAGAAGCGGCGATGCACCGGGGCCGAGCCGGCACCGGGCCCGCCATGCAGGAACAGCACCGGCACGCCCTCCGGATTGCCGCTCTGCTCCCAGTAGAGCGTATGCCGCCCGTCGACCGCCAGCATGCCGCTGGCGTAGGGCGATATTTCCGGGAAGAGGTCGGACCGAAGCGGAGTTTCTGAACGCGGCATGTGACTCTCGGCCCGAATCACTGCCATAGCGGCGCCAATTGTTCCAGCCTAAGGTCACGCCGGGGGCCAGGAGGGTTAGTGTTTTTCCGGCAATTACTCGCACTTCTCGCGCTCCTTGCTGCGGCCTGCGCGCCGCAGGACGCCGTGCAGACGGCGGCGTCGGCCGGCCGACCCGGCATCCCGAGCCTGCCGCGCGAGCTCGAGCGTGATGTCGGCCCGGCCTATCCCGATGCCAGACTGCAGACCTATGTCGATCGCGTCGGCCAGAAGCTGGTGGCGCAGGCTGGCCTCTCCGGGGGTTACCGCTTTGTCGTGCTCGACCAGCCGCTGGCGAACGCCCATGCCGCCGGCGGTTATGTGATGGTCACACGCGGCCTGCTCGCGCTGCTCGATGACGAGGCCGAGCTCGCCGCAGCCATGAGCCATGAGCTCGGCCACGTCGTGCAGCGCCATGCCGCGCAACGTGCGCGCCAGCGCCAGAGCGTGCTCGATGCCGCCGTCGAGGCCGCGGTCTCGACGGGATCCGTCACTGTCGGACGCTCGGTGGCCCGCGACGGCCTGCTGGCGCTCCGCCGCTACTCACGCGAACAGGAGCTGGAGGCCGACAGGATCGGCGTCGCCATGCTGGTCAAGGCAGGCTATCGCGGCACCGCCATGGCGAGCCTGATCGACAAGCTGCGCCACCAGGGTCAGCTCGAGCTGCAGCTGATGGGCGAGGCGCCGGACTCGATCGACCGCCGCAGCTCGACCTCGACCCATCCGGCACCGGTCGAGCGGCGCGAGGCGCTGCAGGCCATCGCCGACGCCCTGGCGCCCGGCGAGTCCAATCACCCTGCCTATCTTGCGGCCATCGACTATATGTCGGTCGACGATCCGCCGCAGGAGGGCTTCGTGCGCGGCAATCGCTTCATGCATCCGGTGCTGAAGCTCGAATTCACCGCGCCGCGCGACTTCCGGCTGTTCAACGACAGCGACGGCGTGCTGGGCGTCGGTCGCGACCGTTCCTTGCTGTTCTTCGCCTGCACCGACGGACCGGTGCCGGGCGACCTGGCGGACTGGATGCGCAACCGGTTGAAGCCGACCCCCTCCGACATCCAGCCTACCGTGATCGGCGGCGCCGAGGCCGCGATCGGCGCCCGGCCGCGCGGTTCCGACACGGGCCTCGGCCAGGCGCGCTACGTCCTGATCCGGCATGGCGATCGCGTCTGCTTCTTCAATCTCCTGAGCGACGGGCCGGACCGGGACCATCGCATCGAGGTCCTGGTCGACGCCGCCCGCACCTTCCGCAGCCTGTCCGATGCCGAGGCCTCGGCGTTGCGGCCCTATCGCCTGCACGTCGTGCCCAGCGCCGGCACCTCGGCGGCGCAGCTCGCTCAGCGCCTGCCGTATACCGACTACAAGATGGAGCGGCTGCTGGTCCTGAATGGCGTCGACAGCGGCGCCGATCTGATGCGCTTGCCCCAGGTGAAGACCATCGAGCCTTAATCTGGAAGGACATGAAAAAGGCGGCGCGACTTTGCAGTCGGCCGCCTTTCAACTCATTTCGTGCCAGGCCCGCGATCAGGCGACCTTCTGCAGGACGCTGTTCAGCTTCTGGGTGGCTACGTCCTTGTCGATGCGCTCGACCGCCGCCAGCTCACGCGCCAGCCGATCCAGCGCCGCCTCGTAGATCTGGCGCTCGCTGTAGGACTGGTCGGGCTGACCGGCATTGCGATGCAGGTCGCGCACGACTTCCGCGATCGACACGGGATCACCCGAGTTGATCTTGGCTTCGTACTCCTGGGCCCGGCGGTTCCACATGGCGCGGCTAACGCGGCTGCGGCCCTTCAGGGTCACCAAAGCGTTCTCCATGATCTTGCGCGAGCTGAGCTTGCGCAGGCCGGAAATCTTCGCCTTCGCGACCGGCACGCGCAGCATCATGCGCTCCTGCTCGAACGAGATGACGAACAGGTCGAGCTTATGCCCGGCGATCTCCTTCGCCTCGATGTCGATCACGCGGCCGACGCCGTGCGTCGGATAGACCACGAAATCGCCCTTCTCGAAGGCAAACTCCTTCGCCTTGGCCGTAATCTTTTTCGGCTTGGCCATATCTTCTAGTCCCTTCACGTCCTACCCCGCGCTGAAGCGATACCGCGACCTCCGCCCACGCCCCCTTGCGTGTCGGCTCGATGCCGGGTATCCATAAGTTGCTTTCGGATACCCACCTGGACACCGAGCCGGCGGCAGATCGTCCTGGAACCGCCTCCGACGCCCCCCTTATACCAGAGAATCGTGTCGGAGTCGCGGCCGATGTTGCATTTCGGCAACGGTCTGCCTATGCAACAGTTGCATGACTGTCGCAAAAGATGCGTCTGAGGCAGGGAAAGCGACTATTCCTAGCGGGCGGCGGGCTTGTCCGAGAAATACTTCGCAAATTTGTCTTTTTCGTCCTTAAAATTATCTGCGTCGGCCGGGGCTTCCCCCTTGCGGGTGATGTTGGGCCAGCCGGCCGACATGTCGCGGTTGAGCTCCAGCCACTTCTCCAGGCCCTTCTCGGTATCGGGCAGGATGGCGTTGGGCGGACACTCGGGCTCGCAGACGCCGCAATCGATGCATTCGTCCGGATTGATGACCAGCATGTTCTCGCCCTCGTAGAAGCAATCCACGGGGCAGACTTCGACGCAGTCCATGTACTTGCACTTGATGCAAGCCTCGGTCACCACATAGGTCATCAACCACTCCTGAGCGGCGGCGTGCTTAACGCGGGCAGCCGGCCGACGCAAGCTGATCGAACAGCGGCGAATCAACCGGCGTCGATTTCGTCATACAACGCGCGCGCCTCGGGCGCCGGCCCGCGACGCTCGCCCAGCGCCACGATGCGGACCACGCGCACGCGCGGACCCAGTGCAAACGTCAACACCATGCCAGGCGCCACGGTGGCGTGCGGCTTGTCGACCACACGGCCGTCGATACGGCAGCGAGATTTCTCGATGAAGCGCGTGGCAAGACTGCGAGACTTGAAGAAGCGCGCTTGCCACAGCCACTTGTCGAGCCGCATCGCGCCTCAGGCTTCCACGGGCGGCTACTTCTTTCCGCCGAGCTTCAGCTCAAGCAGCTTGGCGAACGGCGAATCGGCCGCAGCGTCGCCCTTCTTCTCGGTCGTGGCGTAAAGCCTCAAGGCGGGACCGCCGCTGTCGCGGCGTGGCGGACGCGGACCGCGCCGGTCCTCGCGCGGCGGACCCTCGCGCGTGCCGCTCCCCGGCGGACGATCCTCGCGCCGCTCCCGGTTGGGCGGGCCATCGCGGCGGCGCTCGTCCTTGTTCCGCTCCTGATTCCGCTCTTGGCCGCGATCTTGCCGAGGCGAATCGGCGAAGAACTGCCGCTCGTTGGGCCGCTCGGGTCGCTCGCGACGGCGCTGGTCGCGTTGCTGGCGCTGCTGCTGACGTTGGCGCTCGCGCTGCTCCTCGCGCTCGCGCACGAAGCGCGGCTTGACCGAGAAGGCATGGAGCGGGCCGTGTTCGTCCGACGGCGGATGGACGCGGTAGCCCAGGCCGCGCAGCACGTTGGCCATCTCCGGCTCAGAGCAACCGACCAGAGACATCATCTGCGGCGTGGCGCGGAACCATCCCGGCGGCAGGGGACGCGGGCCAGCCTTCGGCTCTTCCTTGGCCGTGTCAGCCGCCGCGGCCTCGGCAGGCTCCTCGGCTTTCGTCTCCTCGGCCCCGGCTTCCTCGAGCTTGGCTTCCTCGACCTTGGCTTCCTCGGCCTCCGGCGCTTCGGCGGTGGCTTGTTCTTCGGTCTTTGGCTCCTCGGCAGCAACAGGCTCGGCGGTGGCGAGCTCGGCCTCTGCCGATGCAGACTCCTGCACGGGCGCAGGCTCGGGAGCAGCTTCGGCTGTCGCCTCGGCGATCGGCTCGGGCGCTGGCTCGCTTTCGCCAAAGGCCGCAGCGACGATCGCCCATTCGCTGATCTCATCGGCCGACGCGGCGGCCGCGCTGGGCGCTGGCGTCGGCTCGGCCTTCTTCGGCTGATTTTGTTGAGTCTGCTGGCGCTGCGCGTCGCGCGCGGCCTCCCGGCTTTCGCGCACGGCCTGGCGCGCCATCGCCGCCAGGCGCTCGACCATGTCGGCGCGGATGGCGTGATCGCCGAGCGGCAGATAGCCGATGGTGGCGTAGAAATCGCGCGGCGCACCCTGGGGCAGGTCCATCGAGGTGCGGCCCTCGGCTGGAAGCGGCGGGATGGTGTCGCGGTTGTTCGCCACCATCCAGAGGCCGGCGCGCAGCCGGATCGGCACCGGCTTCAGCATGCTGGGGAAGTAGAGCGAGTAGACGCCAACGCGCACGCCCAGCCGGGCCAGCGCCTTGCGATCTTCCTCGGCCAACTGCGCCAGCTGATCTTCGATCGGCCGACGCGCCAGCACGCCCAGGCCCTCGCACAGCTGGAAGACGATGCCGCGTGCGCCGGCCGGCAACTCGGTCGTGGCGCGCGCATCCATCAATTCGCTGAGGCCGAGCCGAATGCGCGTTTCCACCCAGGTCGCGGCGCGCTTGCGCACGTCCTCGCGCGCCGGTCCGTCGAGCAGATCCGACGGCAGGGCTTCGACCTTGGGTGCCAAAATGTCACCGCTCGGCAGCAGGCGCGCGACCGGCCCGCCTCCCCAGCACACGCGCAACTGCGAATCGAATACCAGCTCGCCGTCTGGAGAATTGGTGAAGGCTTGCAGGCGCACAGGCAGATCCTGGCGCAGCGCCCGTAACGCCGCACTCAGCACAGCCTTCTGGTCCGCATGTCCCTCGGTCGTATCCGGCACGAAGCGGAACCCCTCGATGCGGCCGAGATGCTCTCCTTCGACCGACACCTCGCCCGCCGCGGCGACCGACGACGTCATTTCACCCTCATCACGCAATCTTCGTACAAGCAGGGCCGCGCGTCTATCGACAAACCTTTGCGTCAGACGCTGGTGCAGCACGTCCGACAGCTTGTCCTCGACGGCGCGCGTCCGCTCCTGCCAATGCACCGAACGCTGGATCCAGTCCGGACGATGCGAAATATAAGTCCAGGTTCTTACATGGGCGATGCGCGCCATCAACGTGTCGATATCGCCGTCGTAGCGCTCGAGCCGCTTGATGTGGCCGTCGATCCAGTCCTCCGGCAAGCGCTCGCCGCCTTGCGTCAGGTGCTCGAACAACTGGCCGAGCAGGCGGGTGTGCTCCTCCGTCATCGTCTTGCGGAAATCCGGCACCTGGCAGACTTCCCAGAGCAGCTTAACGCGCTGCGGCGTGTGCAGACGCGGCAGGAATTCCGAGTGCGTCGACAGGGTCTGCAGCGCGAGTTGGTCGTCCTGCTCGCGCACCCTTTGCAGCGCGGCGTGCGGCGGTGGCCGGTTGAGCGAGGCGATCAGGGCCGGCACCGAATGGAAATGGAGATCGCTGTTGCGCCATTGCACGTCACGCAGCGGATCGAAGCGATGATTCTCGATCGACTCGACCAATTCGGGGTCGAGCGGACCCACCTCGGCCGTGGTGCCGAAGGTGCCGTCGTTCATGTGCCGTCCGGCGCGGCCGGCGATCTGAGCCAATTCTACATTGCGCAGCGGGCGCAGCGTGCGGCCATCATATTTGCGCAAAGAGGCGAACCAGACATGGTTCACGTCCATGTTGAGGCCCATACCGATCGCATCGGTCGCCACCAGGTAGTCGACCTCGCCCGACTGGAACATGTCGACCTGGGCGTTGCGCGTGCGCGGACTCAAGGCGCCCATGACGATCGCCGTGCCGCCGCGCTGGCGGCGGATCAGCTCGGCGATGGCGTAGACCTCGCTCGCCGAGAAACCGACGACGGCCGAGCGGCGCGGCAGGCGCGTCGCTTTCTTAGGCCCGACATAGGAGAGGTTGGAGAAGCGTGGTCGCGCCACGATGTCGATGTCGGGCAGCAGACGATTGAGCACCGGGCGGATCGTGTCGGCGCCCAGCAGCATGGTTTCATGCGTGCCGCGTGCGTTCAGGACGCGGTCGGTGAAGAAGTGACCGCGCTCGGGATCGGCCGCCATCTGCACTTCGTCGACGGCGAGGAACGATACCGTACGATCGAGCGGCATGGATTCGACGGTGCAGACGAAATAGCGCGCGCCGGGCGGCGCGATCTTCTCCTCACCGGTGATCAGCGCCACCTGTGAGGCGCCTTTGACCTTGACGATGCGGTCGTAGTTCTCGCGCGCCAGCAGGCGCAGCGGGAAACCGATCATGCCCGACTCGTGGCCGAGCATGCGTTCGATGGCGAGGTAGGTCTTGCCGGTGTTCGTCGGCCCGAGGACAGCCGTCAGCCGGCCGGCGGCGCTGGAAAGCGACATCATCCCAACATTGCGCGCGCCTGCGGCGGGCGCAAGTCCCGCCCGATATCCGCTTTTCTCTCGCCACCCGGCTCGAGGCGCCTATATCCTGGGTAACCGCTGGGGGATTCACATGCACCGACGGGACGTCATCGCGCTGCTCGCAAGCGGTGTCGTGGCATGGCCATTCCGAGGTCGCGCACAGCAGATCAAGCGCGTCGGTGTTCTGATACCTTTCACGGAAGACGATCCGGACGCACGCAGACAGTTGGCCGCGTTCCGGACGGAGCTACAGCGTCTCGGCTGGACCGACAACCTGCGCATCGAGGCGCGGTGGGCTGGCGGCGATCGTGATCGCATCGGCATGTTGGCCAAGGAGCTCACGGCGCTCCGCCCGGATTGCATCCTGTGTCGCACGACCCCGGTGGCCAAAGCGCTCCTGCAGGAAACCCGCGACATTCCCCTCGTCTTCGTCAACGTCTCCGATCCGGTAGGCGACGGTCTCGTTGCGAGCCTGGCGCGGCCGGGCGGCAATGTGACCGGCTTCACCAATGTCGAGGATTCACTCGGCGGCAAATGGCTCGAATTGCTCATGGAGATCGACCCCAGGGTGGCTCGGGTTTCGGTGATGTACGACCCGAAAACATCGCCCGGCGGGGGTGCCTATTACATTCGGCAGATCGAACAGGCCGCGGCGGTGTTGCGCCTGACCACCGTTCCCGCGATCGTGAATACCGCGGCCGAGATCGAGCGTGCGGCGGAGGCGGCCGCCCGTGAGCCGAACAGCTCGCTGCTCGTCTTGCCCGATGTCACCACCACCAGCCATCGTGACATCGTCACCGGCCTGGCGATGCGGCACAGGCTGCCGGCGATCTACTCCTCCAGCTATTTCGTCCAGGGCGGCGGACTGATCTCCTATGGCGTCGAGATCAAGGATCTCTATCGGCGGGCCGCAGGCTACGTCGATCGGATCTTGCGCGGTGCCAAGCCGAACGAGTTGCCCGTGCAGGGCCCGGTCAAGTTCGAGCTCGCCATCAACCTCAAGACCGCTGCGGAGATCGGGCTGACCGTGCCGCCGAACCTGCTCGCTCGTGCCGACGAGGTGATCGAACAGAACTGAGCGACGCCTAGCCGGAGACCATTGGCTCCAGTTTATTGCAGCCGATCACCGGCCCGTGGTCGGCGCCCTGCACGATCACGGCGGCGCCAAGCCCGGGCTGCAGGCGCGCATCGTCGACGGCCCAGCTGGCGGCCGAGCCGTTCCAGCGCCCGAGCACTTCGAGGCGGCGCACGATGTTGAAGTTCTCGAGCATGCGGCCCTGATTCTCACCGCTGGCGATCGGCGTCGAATGGCGCCGGTCATACAGCGCCAGCGTGACATCGACCGGCGGACCATCGAGCTCGAAGGCCGCGAGCTTCACTGCGAGCGCACCGTTGGCATTGCGCGACAGCTCCGGCGTCGCGCGCCGCGGCGAACGCCGCTGCGCCTCGGCCAGCAGCTTCTCGATGCCGGCGCGCTCGCGGCCGGTATCGTGGCCGATGCCATCGACCACCATCTCGGGGGTGTAGACATAGCGCTGCTTCAGGACGCGCGCGTAGGCACGCTGGCGATCGGTGGTGGCGCGCGTGGCGAAGGCGTCCTTCCAGCCGATGTAGTCCCAATAGTCGACATGGAAAGACAGCGCGACGATGTCGGGCCGCTTGGCGAGCGCGCCGAGATAGGCATCGGAGGGCGGGCAGGAACTGCAGCCTTGCGATGTGAAGAGCTCGACCGCCCACGGCCCTTCGCCGGCGCCGGCCGGCTTGGCCGAGGGTGCGCGTACGTTCGCGAGCGCAACGCCTACCGCTGCGGCGCCGCCGATCAGCAGGGATCGCCGCCCCGCATCCAACACTCTCACCATCGCTGAAAGATGCGCGCCAATGGGACTTCCTGCCAATCAACAAACAGTTAGCCCGTGATCACGAGCCGATCGCGCCGGCTGGACTCGCCCAAGGTAATATTATAACAATTCGCCCCATGCATGAGCCTGTTTCACCCGGCACCGCCTTGCTCGCCATGAGCGCGTCCGCTCGCATCGCGGCTGCGCTCGGCGTCTCGGTGCTGCTGTGGCTTGCTGCATGGTGGGCGCTATGAGCGCTGCAAGCGCTCCTGGTCCGGCGCTGCGGCTAGTGAACCTGACGGTGAGCTACGACCGTCATCCCGCCGTGCATCACGTGTCGGCGGAGATCCCCGCAGCCGAGATGACGGCCATCGTCGGCCCCAACGGCGCGGGCAAGAGCACGCTCCTGAAGGCGCTGCTGGGCCTCGCTCCGCACATCGAGGGCAAGATCGAATCGACGGCCAAGCGCATCGCCTACCTGCCGCAGCAGGCCGAGATCGACCGGTCCTTCCCGATCTCGGTGTTCGACACGGTGCTGCTGGGCCGCTGGTCGCGCTTCGGCGGCTTCGGCGCCGCCAACCGCGTCGACATCCACGATGCACAGCACGCCATCGAAGCGGTCGGTCTTGCGGGCTTCGAGCGCCGGCCGATCGACACGCTGTCGGTCGGCCAGTTCCAGCGCGTGCTGTTCGCCCGACTGCTGCTGCAGGATGCCGATCTGGTGCTGCTGGACGAGCCGTTCGCCGCCATCGACGCCAAGACCGTCGCCGACCTCATGCAGGTGATCGAGCGCTGGCGGTCCGAGCAACGCACCGTCGTCGCCGTGCTGCACGACCTCGACCAGGTGCGGCGCGACTTCCCCAACGCGCTTCTGCTTGCGCGCGAGCTGGTCGATGCCGGCCCGACCGCCCGGGTGCTGTCGGCCGAGAACCTGCTGCGCGCCCGCGCCATGGCCGAGGCGTGGGACGAGCATGCCGATGCCTGTGACGTGCCGATGCGACTGAGCGCCTGACGGCGTCGCATGCTTTACGAGTATCTGATCGCACCGTTCGCCGACTTCGGCTTCATGCGCCGCGCCCTGGTGGCGTCGCTGGCGCTGTCCATCGGCGGCTCGGCGATCGGCGTGTTCCTGATCCTGCGGCGCATGAGCCTGATGGGCGATGCGCTCGCCCACGCCCTGCTGCCCGGCGCGGCGCTGGGTTTCCTGCTGGGTGGGCTGTCGCTCCCGGCCATGAGCCTCGGCGGCTTCCTCGCCGGCGTCGCCACCGCGCTGGTGTCGGGCATCATCGCACGCTTCTCGAGCATGCGTGAGGATGCAAGCTTCGCTGCCGCTTATCTCACGGCGATGGCGCTCGGCGTGCTGATCGTGTCCCTGCGCGGCTCTGCGGTCGACCTGATGAACATCCTGTTCGGCGCCATCCTCGCCGTCGACCAGACCGCCCTGGTCCTGGTGCTCACCAGCATGACACTGACGCTGGTCGGGTTGGCCGCGATCTACCGTCCGCTGGTCGTCGAATGCTTCAACCCGGGCTTCCTCGCCGCCATGGGCATCAGGGGCTCGGTCTACCACTACCTGTTCCTGGCGCTCGCCGTGCTGAATATGGTGGCGGGCTTCCAGGCGCTGGGCACTTTGATGGCGCTCGGCCTCATCCTGCTGCCGGCGGTCGCCGCCTCCTTCTGGTCGCGCGAGGTCTGGTCGATGACCCTGATCGCTGCGCCGATGGCCTTTGCGTCGGCCGCGATCGGTCTCCTGGTGTCGTTCCATGCCGGCCTGCCGTCGGGCCCGGTGATCGTGCTGTTCGCCAGCCTGTTCTTCCTGGGCTCGCTGCTGTTCGGGTCGCGCGCATCGGTGCGCTCGAGGCTCTCGCATCCGGTGCACCTCCGCGGGTAGAGTCCCGCGATGACAGACACTCCTTCGCCGGTTACCGGCGTCACGCTGAAAAACACCAACGCCAACACCATCGCCATGCGCTACGCCGAGATCGGCAGCGGGCCGCTGGTGTTGTTCTGTCACGGCTGGCCGGAGAGTTGGTACTCGTGGCGCCATCAGCTCACCGCGCTCAGCGCCGCGGGCTTCCGGTGCGTGGCGCCCGACATGCGTGGCTATGGCGGCACCGAGGCGCCCGAGCCGATCGATCAGTACTCGCTCTTCCATCTTGTCGGCGACATGGCCGAGCTGGTGAAGGCGCTCGGTGAAACCAAGGCGGTCATCGTCGGCCACGACTGGGGCGCACCGGTCGCCTGGCACGCGGCGCTCTGGCGGCCTGATCTGTTTCCCGCCGTCTGCGCCATGAGCGTGCCTTATGCGCCACCCGGCTACATCGACATCCTGAGCGCGCTCGAGAAGCTCGGCATCAACGACTTCTACCTGCAATACTTCCAGAAGCCCGGCGTGCCTGAGGCCGAGCTGCAGAAGGACATCAAGGGCGCCCTGCGCCGCATCTATTTCACTGCGGGCGGCGAGATGGACGCGAAGAGCAAAGGCTTCGCGCGGCTGGGTAGCGGCGGGCTGATCGACAACACCGTCGATCCGCCGGTCCTGCCGCCGTGGTTGAGCCAGGCCGATCTCGACTACTACACTCAGGAATTCTCCCGCACCGGGTTTCGCGGCGGCCTCAACTGGTATCGCAACCTGCGGCGCAACTGGGAGCTCGGCGGTCCCTGGCGCGGCCAGCCGATCCGCCAGCCGTCGCTGTTCATCGCCGGCAGCCGCGACGGCGTGCTGCGCTTTCCGGCGGCGCAATCGCAGCTCGACGCTTTCCCTAAGACCCTGCCCGGCTTGCGCGGCAGCCATATCATCGAGGGCGCCGGCCACTGGGTGCAGCAGGAGCGGCCAGGCGAGGTCAACAAACTGTTGATCGACTTCCTCAAGGGCCTGTGATCCGCTTTCGAGCGTTGGAGGGCCCGATGTCTCGTCTTCGCCTGATCCTCGCAACGCTCGCAATCGCCTCGCTCGGCGCCTGCGCAAAGCCTGCGAGCTTCTGGGCAATGGTGCCCGAGACCGCGGCGGGCCTGGTGCCGGCGCCGGCCCCTGCCTATCGCAATGCCATCACCGTGGGTTCGGTCGCGATCGGCGAGGACACGGCCACGCCCTGGCGGTCGGCGGTCAGCCCTGAGCAGGTCCGCGACGCCTTGGTCCAGGCCCTGGCCGCCAACCAGCTCGGCCAGCCCAACAACGGCCGCTTCAGACTCGACACCTTCCTGCTACAGCTCGAGCGGCCGTTTGCCGGCTTCGCCATGACCGTCACGGCGACGATGGCGTACCGTATGATCAATGTGACGAGCGGCGCCGTGGTCTACGAGCGGACGCTCAAGGGGCTCGGCACGGCGACGCTGAACGACGCCATCGACAACGGCAATCGCCTGCGCATCGCCGACCAGCGCGCGGTTCGCGCCAACATCGAGCAGATGCTGCTCGACCTGCTGGCCCTGCCCGGCGGCTGAGCTAGTTCTTCTCCTCGAACTTCAGCGCCGCGCCGTTCATGCAATAGCGCTGGCCGGTCGGTCTCGGTCCGTCGGGGAAGACATGGCCGAGATGACCGCCACACTTGGCGCAATGCACCTCGGTGCGGGTCATGAAGTGGCTGCTGTCGGTCGATGTGCCGACGGCGCCATCCTTGGGCGCCCAGAACGAGGGCCAGCCCGAGCCGCTTTCATACTTGGCCGAGGAATCGAACAACGGCTCGCCACAGCCGGCGCAGCGGAAGACGCCCGTGCGCTTCTCGTTGTTGAGCGGGCTGGTGAACGGCCGCTCGGTGCCATGATCGCGCAGCACGTGATGCTGCAGCGGGTCGAGCTCCTTCTTCCAGTCGGCATCGCTCTTCTTCACGGAATAATCGGCAGCCATGGTTCCTCCTAGACGAGTGTGCGCAACTCGGCCGTCGCGACCGAGAGCATGGCGAGGTCGAGGGTGCTGGCGCCGGCCAGCTCTTCCTTCAGCAGCCGGTCGACGCGATCCAGCGCAAGCTTGCGTGGCTCGCTCCAGCGCGCGATCGCCCTCTCGGGATCGCCTGACCCGGGATCGCCTGCCCCGGGATCGCCGGCATCGTGCGGTCCGGCCGCGGCCAGGGCGGAGGCCAGGAGATCGGCGTGCAGGGTCGCGAGCTCGTCCTGCACCGCCAGCGCCGCCTGGGCCGGCCACTGGCCCTCGCGCGGCAGTTTTTGCGCGGCATTGGCGAGATGGGCCAGCGACAGGCGTTCGCCCAGGCGGAAGTAAAGCCGTGCCGCCGCCTCGATGCTGACGCCATGCGTGCGTGCGGCCAGCATGAGGTCGCCGGCGGCCGCCAGCGTGTCGAGGGCGGCGGCGCGATGTGCCACGCCGGCCGGCGCTCCCATCGCCTCGAAGGCCGCGGCCCGCTCGCTGAGCGCTGCGCTCTCGGCCTCGCCGATCAGGCTCGCGGGCAGCTCGCCCAGCGCCGCGACCGTGGCGCCGAGCTGCTCGGTCGACGCCACGGCATCGATCGGCTGCGGCAGGCGGCGCAAGGCCCATTGCACGACGCGCGTCATGAAGCGTTGCGAGGCCACCAGCATGCGGATCTGCGCCTCGGCCTTCAGCGCAGGATCGAGCGCCTCGACGTCGGCCCACAGGTCGCGCAGCTTCCAGGCGTCGCGCACCACGGTGAAGGCGCGGGCGATCACCGCGGCCGGCGCGCCGGTGCGCCCCGCCATGTTGCGCACGAAGGTGGGCCCGCAGCGATTGATCAGCGAGTTCACGACCTGCAGCGCCGTGATCTCGCGACGCAGCCGATGGGCGCGGATCGCCGGCTCGAACCTGGCGCTCAGCGCCGCCGGGAAGTAGCGCAAGAGCTCGCCTTCCAGCAGCGGGTCGTCCGGCAGGTCGGAGTCGAGGATCTCGTCGTGGAGGTCGATCTTGGCGTAGGCCAGCAGCACCGACAGCTCGGGCCGAGTCAGGTACTGCCGGGTCTGGCCGCGCGTGCGCATGGCCTGGGTGTCGGGCAGGAACTCGACGGCGCGGTCGAGTCGGCCGTTGCGTTCCAGGGCGCGCATGAAGCGCTCCAGCCGGTCGTGCTCCTCGCCGGCCAGTGCTTCGGCGGTGCTCACCGCCTGGCTCTGCTGGTAGTTGTGGCGCAGGACAAGCGCTGCGACCTCGTCGGTCATCGAGAACAGCAGCGGATCGCGGTCCTCGCGACGGAGCGCGCCGCGGGCAATCGCCTCGCCGGTCGCGATCTTGATGTTGACCTCGTGGTCGGATGTGTCGACGCCGGCCGAATTGTCGAGCGCGTCGGTGTTGATCTTGCGGCCGGCAAGCGCCGCCTCGACGCGGCCGCGCTGGGTGAAGCCGAGATTGGCGCCCTCGCCGATCACCCTGCAGCGCAGCTGGTCGCCGTTGACGCGCAAGGCGTCGCTGGCGCGATCCCCGGCGTCGGCATGGCTTTCGGATGCGGCCTTCACGTAGGTGCCGATTCCGCCGAAATACAGCAGGTCGACCTCGGCCGTCAGGATAGCGCGCATCAGGTCGACCGGCGTCATGGTCGGCGTCTCGATGCCGAGCACGGCGCGGGCTTCCGAGGAGAGCGCGATCGACTTGGCGGCGCGGTCGTAGATGCCGCCGCCCGCCGACAGCAGCGCCTTGTCGTAGTCCATCCACGACGAGCGCGGCAGGTCGAACAGCCGCTTGCGCTCGTCCCAGCTGGTCGCCGGGTTGGGCGCGGGATCGATGAAGATGTGGCGATGGTCGAAGGCCGCGACCAGCTTGATGTGTCTGGACAGCAGCATGCCGTTGCCGAACACGTCGCCCGACATGTCGCCGACGCCGGCTACGGTGAAGGGCGTGGTCTGGATGTCCTGCCCCAGCTCGCGAAAGTGCCGCTTCACCGATTCCCAGGCGCCGCGGGCGGTGATGCCCATCTTCTTGTGGTCGTAGCCCGCCGAGCCGCCCGAGGCGAAGGCGTCGTCCAGCCAGAAGCCGTATTCCTGGGCGAGCGCATTGGCGATGTCGGAGAAGGTGGCGGTCCCCTTGTCGGCCGCGACCACGAGATAAGGATCGTCCTGGTCGTGCCGCACCACGTTGGCCGGCGGCTTGATGCCGCCGCCTTCGTAATTGTCGGTGATGTCGAGCATGCCGCGGATCAGCGTCTGGTAGCAGGCGATGCCCTCGGCCTGGACCTGCTCGCGCGTGCCGCCGACCGGTGGGCGCTTCACGTAGAAGCCGCCCTTGGAGCCCACCGGCACGATCACGGCGTTCTTCACCATCTGGGTCTTCATCAGGCCGAGGATCTCCGTGCGGAAGTCCTCGCGGCGGTCGGACCAGCGGATGCCGCCGCGTGCCACGCGCCCACCGCGCAGATGAATGCCTTCGGTGCGCGGGCTGTAGACGAAGATCTCGACCAATGGCCGCGGCGCCGGCAGCTCGTCGATGGCGCGGCTGTCGATCTTGAAGGAGATCCAGTCCTTGGACGCCCCGTCCGAATGGGCCTGCCAGTAGTTGGTGCGCAAGGTGCAGCGCACGGCGTTGAGGAAGCGCCGCAGGATGCGGTCTTCGTCGAGCGTCGACACGCCCTCGAGTGCCGAGGCGAGGTCGCCCTCGATCTTGTCGAGCGCCTGCTTGCGGGCGTCGGAGGCGGCATCGCCCAGCGCCGGATCGAAGCGGGCGAGGAAAAGATCGACCGTGAGGCGCGCGATCGCGGGATAGGCCGACAGCGCGCGCTCCATGTAGTCCTGGCTGAAGGCGATGCCGGCCTGGCGCAGGTACTTGGCATAGCTGCGCAGGATTGCGACCTCGCGCCAGGCGAGCCCGGCCGCCAGCACCAGGCGATTGAGCCCGTCGCTTTCCAATGCCCGCGCCCACACCTTGTCGAGCGCCTCGGCGAAACGCGGTCCTGTGCCGGCGAGATCGACCGCCGATTTGTCGGCGGTCTCGACGCTCAGCACCTGCAGGGCAACGGCGTCGGCGGCGGCCTTCAGCAGGAACGGCGCCTCGCTCAGCACGCGCAGGCCGAGGTTTTCGGCCAAGGGCAGGATGTCGGACAGCGCCAGCGGCGCCTTGGGATGGAACAGACGCAAGGTGAAGCGGTGAGGCGGCGCACCGGGCTCGCGGTCGAGGCGCACGCCGAACGGCTGGCCGCCGAGCGCCGCCTGCACGAGGTCGAGATCGGCCACCGCCTGCGCCGCATCGAAGCTGTCGCGATAGACCGCGGGGAACCAGTCGCGCCAGCGGCGGGCCGCGGCGCGACCTTCCGCTTCGCCCAGCTTGCTTTGCAGGGCGGCGCGGAAGCGATCGCTCCATGAGGTCGCCGCGTCGGCAAGCTCGCGCTCCAGCTCGCCGAGATCAGGCATCGGCGTGTCGTTGGACGCGAGCGTCAGGGTGTAGAGCGCCTGGGCGAGCGCTGAGTCGCTGCTGGCGGCGGATTCGACCGACTGGACCTTGCCGTGCCAGGCGCGCTCGAGGATCACCGTGAAGTGGTCCGACAGCGCCGCGTCGAAGCGCTCGCGCGGGCAGAACACCAGGCAGGTGGCGAAGCGGCCGACGGCGTCGCGCCGCGCGAACAGGGCGACGCGACGGCGCTCCTGCAATTGCAGGATACCGAGCACGTTGTCGTAGAGCGGGTCCTCGTCGATCTGGAACAGCTCGTCGCGCGGATAGGCTTCGAGGATGGCAAGCAGCGCCTTGCCGTCATGACTATGCACATCGAGGCCGGAGCGGCGCAGCACCGTGTCGACGCGGCCGCGCAGCAGCGGCACTTCCTGGACGCTGGCGTGATAGGCGGCCGAGGTGAACAGGCCGACCAGGCGGCGCTCGCCGGTGACGCGACCGTCGGCGTCGTAGGTCTTGACGATCACGCAGTCCATCGGCCCGCTGCGATGGACCAGCGATGGCCGGTCGGTCTTGATGATCAGGATGTTGTGCGGCCCGCGGGCGAAGCGCGACATCGCCTCGCCGCCGCCCAGCCCCGCCTCGAACAGCCGCACATCGTCGCGCCGCAGGATGCCCAGCGCCGAGCCGGGAATGATCTCGTAGCGGATCCCGCCGGCCTGCGCGGAATCCTCGACGTAGCGATAGCGTCGGTGGCCGAGGAAGGTGAAGTGGTTGGCCTCGAGCCAGCGCAGGAACTCATCGTACTCGGCGAGGTGGGGCGAGCGGCAGGTGGCGAGATCGGCGATCGCATCGAGGCAGGCCCATCGCATCGGCCGCCAGTCCTCGATCGCCAGCCGCACCTCGGCCAGCACCCGTGTGAGCGCGGCGGCGATTTCATCGAGCAGGGCGGGATCGGCCTGGCGGTCGATCTCGATATGCATCAGCGATTCGGATTTGGCGCGTTCGCCGGCCTCGGCCGCGACGCCGAGAAGATCGCCGTCGAGATCGCGGCGCACGGCCAGCACCGGATGCGCCAGCAGATGGACGCCGATCTCGCGGCGATTGAATTCGCCCACGATCGAATCGACCAGGAACGGCATGTCGTCGTTGACGATCTGAACGATTGTGTGGCGGCTCTCGAAGCCGGTATCCGGGCCGGTGTTGAACACCCTCACCTTGGCGACCCCGGGCAGGCGGCGACGGGCGAAGCCCAGCAGCGCAATGGCGGCACCCGCGCGCTGCTCCGCGGCCGCGGCCGCCAGGTCCTTGTCGGCGACGCGCGCGTAAAGACGGCGGGCGAACTGGGCCGCCTCTTCGCCGCCTGAGGCGAGGGCGGCTGCGCAGATGGCATCCAGGCCGTAAACGCGCGGCGCCAGTACGGTGGCCATGGCTGCTTGCCCTCCCGGTCGGCGGTCACTCTCTTGGCCGCCGATGTTACGTCCGACCATGACAATCTGACGACGAACTTTGCTGAGGCCGAAAGTGCCCATCGCGTCTTGCGTTTTGGCAGGTGCCCCGGCGCGGGTGAGCCGATTCGCTGCGGATTCCGTTGGAGGCCCTAGGAATCCGCGGGAGAGCGCGTTTTGTTCTCCTCTTTTGCTGCGACTGCGAAGGTTCGTCGTCGGACAAAATCATAAAATTTGGAAGGTCATTTTTTGACTGTTTTTCAAATGCTTAAGCCCTGATTCCTCAGATTCACATGCGAGGTAAAAATTTGGCGATGACAGGGCCTTTGTGGGGCGTATCATCAAGGAATAGTGGGGCTCGCCCAAAGCTCCTCCCAACATCTAGGTGTCATTCCACAGAGTGTTTCATCCACAGCTGTGGACAAAAGCAAGAATGGGGGCCGCAAGTGTTTGATATCGTTCAGGTTCGCAGCGGTGCGCGGGTTGTTACCGATCCCTCTCGGGACGCCCGGCTCACGGCATTCGGCAAAGCTACCCTTTCAGACCGCTACCTGATGCCCAATGAGAGCTATCAGGAGATGTTTGCGCGCGTCGCCTCGGCCTATGCCGACGACGACGGCCATGCCCAGCGGCTCTACGACTACATCAGCAATTTGTGGTTCATGCCGGCGACGCCGGTGCTGAGCAACGGCGGCACCAGCCGTGGACTGCCGATCTCCTGCTTCCTGAACGAGGCTAACGATTCGCTCGAGGGCATCGTCGGCCTGTGGAACGAGAATGTGTGGCTGGCCGCGCGTGGCGGCGGCATCGGCTCCTACTGGGGCAATCTCCGGTCGATCGGCGAGAAGGTCGGCATGAACGGCAAGACCTCCGGTGTCGTGCCCTTCATCCGCGTGATGGATTCGCTGACGCTCGCCATCAGCCAGGGCTCGCTGCGCCGCGGCTCGGCGGCGGTCTACCTGCCGGTCAACCATCCCGAGATCGAGGAGTTCATCGAGATCCGCCGCCCGACCGGCGGCGATCCCAACCGCAAGGCGCTGAACCTGCACCATGGGCTCTTGATCTCCGACGCCTTCATGCGCGCCGTCGAGGCCGACGAGGAATGGGCGCTGGTGAGCCCCAAGGACGGCGCCGTCCAGCGCAAGGTCTCGGCGCGGCATCTGTGGATCCGAATTCTCACCGCGCGCATCGAGACCGGCGAGCCCTACCTGGTGTTCGTCGATCACGTCAACAAGGCGCGGCCCGAGCACCAGAAGCTCGCGGGCCTCGAGGTCAAGACCTCGAACCTGTGCAGCGAGATCACGCTGCCGACCGGCGTCGACCATCACGGCAAGCAGCGCACCGCGGTGTGCTGTCTCTCGTCGCTGAACCTCGAGACCTACCTCGAGTGGCACGAGCATCCGACCTTCATCGAGGACGTCATGCGCTTCCTCGACAACGTGCTGCAGGGCTTCATCGACAATGCCGGCTCAGATTTCGCCCGCGCCACCTACGCCGCCATGCGCGAGCGCTCGGTGGGTCTGGGCGTCATGGGCTTCCACTCCTTCCTGCAGGCCAACAACGTGCCAATCGAATCGGTGATGGCCAAGGTGTGGAACAAGAAGATGTTCAAGCACATCCGCGGCCAGTGCGACGAGGCCTCCAAGGCGCTCGCCCGCGAGCGCGGCGCCTGCCCGGATGCCGCCGACTTCGGCATCGAGGAGCGCTTCTCCAACAAGCTCGCGATCGCGCCCACCGCCTCGATCTCGATCATCTGCGGCGGCGCTTCGCCCGGCATCGAGCCGTCGGCGGCCAACGTCTACAACCACAAGACCCTGTCGGGCTCGTTCGTGGTGCGCAACCCGTACCTCGAGAAGTTGCTCGAGCAGAAGGGCAAGAACGACGAGGACACTTGGACCTCGATCACCGTCAGCCAGGGCTCGGTGCAGCATCTCGACTGCCTCGACGACCATGAGAAGGCGGTGTTCAAGACGGCGTTCGAGATCGACCAGCGCTGGCTGGTCGAGCACGGCGCCGACCGCGCCCCCTTCATCTGCCAGAGCCAGTCGCTCAACCTCTTCCTGCCGGCCGACGTGCACAAGCGCGACCTGCACCAGATCCACATGATGGCCTGGAAGCGCGGCGTGAAGAGCCTCTACTACTGCCGCTCGCTCAGTATCCAGCGCGCGGAGTCGGTCGCCGGCGAGGCGCTCGCGCTGACGATCGGCGATCAAGCCCTTTCAACACCAAGAGTCGACGCTCCCTCAACGGTGCCGCTGGCCCCGCCGGCGGCACCGCAACAAACGACCGACTACGAAGAGTGTCTTAGCTGTCAGTAGCCGCAGCCGTCCTTGGCGCGCCGCGGGTCCACACTGCGGCACGACAGGGTCTCTTTCGCCCAATTCATATTTGAAACGCGGGTTGCCATGTCCCTGCTCGACGCCAAGCCGATCTACAAGCCGTTCCACTATCCCTGGGCCTACGATGCCTGGCTGATGCAGCAGCGCATCCATTGGCTGCCCGAGGAAGTGCCGCTGGCCGACGACGTCAAGGACTGGCGCAACAAGCTCACCGACAGCGAGCGGCATCTGCTGACGCAGATCTTCCGCTTCTTCACCCAGGCCGACGTCGAGGTGAACAACTGCTACATGCGGCACTACAGCCGCGTCTTCAAGCCGACCGAGGTGCAGATGATGCTGGCCGCCTTCTCCGCCATGGAGACGGTGCATGTCGCGGCCTACAGCCATCTGCTCGACACGATCGGCATGCCCGAGACCGAGTACTCGGCCTTCCTCCACGTCAAGGAGATGAAGGACAAGTACGACTACATGCAGGGCTTCAACGTCGATTCGAAGGAGGACATCGCCAAGACGCTGGCGGTGTTCGGCGCCTTCACCGAGGGCCTGCAGCTCTTCGCCTCGTTCGCCATGCTGATGAACTTCCCGCGCTTCAACAAGATGAAGGGCATGGGCCAGATCGTCTCGTGGTCGGTGCGCGACGAGACGCTGCACTGCAACTCGATCATCCGGCTGTTCCGCACCTTCATCCACGAGAACCCCGAGGTCTGGACCGAGCCGCTGCAGCGCGAGATCTACGTCGCCTGCTCGACCATCGTCGACCACGAGGACGCCTTCATCGACCTCGCCTTCGAGCTCGGCGGCATCGAGGGCATGACCGCGGTCGACGTGAAGCGCTACATCCGCTTCATCGCCGACCGCCGTCTGACCCAGATCGGCCTTCAGCCGATCTACCGCAGCGACGCCAAGAACCCGCTGCCGTGGATGGACCAGATGCTGAACGCCATCGAGCACACCAACTTCTTCGAGAACCGGGCGACGGAGTACTCGAAGGCGTCGACGCGGGGGACGTGGGAAGAGGCGTTCGGCTGACCTTCACATCGTGACGCGACAATGAGCCCCGCACGACGACGGCGACGCGGCCATTGACCCCTGCAGTCGAATGAGCGAGAAAAGCTCATGACGACTGCAACAATGGCAAAGCGCCGCAACAACAAGACGGAACGGGTGGAGCGGGTCGGGCGGCTGGCGCGAGGCAAGTTCGTCACGCCTGCCAACGTGCCCCAGGTCCTGAAGCGCATTATCGAGCCGGGCGACATCGTCTGCCTCGAAGGCGACAACCAGAAGCAGGCCGATTTCCTCGCCAATCAGCTCGCGTCGCTCGACAAGAAGGACCTTCGTGACCTGCATCTCGTGATGTCCTGCATCACGCTGCCGGCCCACATCCAGCTCTTCAAGAAGGGCATGGTGCGCCAGGTCGACTTTTGTTACGCGGGCCCGCAGGGCACCGCCGTCGCCGATCTCGTGAAGGCGAAGAAGTTCCCGGTCGGCGCGATCCACACCTACAACGAGCTCTACGCGCGCTACTACATCGACCTCACGCCGCGCGTCGCCCTGATTGCCGCGGCCCAGGCCGATCGCAAGGGCAACCTGTTCCTCGCTGCCAACACCGAGGACACACCGGCCATCGTCGAGCCGACGGCCTTCTCCGACGGCATCGTTTTCGCCCAGGTGAACGAGATCGTCGACAAGCTGCCGCGCATCGACATACCGGCCGACCAGGTCGATTTCGTCGTCGAGGCGCCGTACCCCATGCACCTGCAGGCGCTGTTCACGCGCGATCCCGCCGCCATTACCGACGTGCAGGTGTTGATGGCGATGATGGCGCTGCGCGGCATCTACCAGAAGTACGAGGTACAGTCGCTGAACCACGGCGTCGGCTTCAACACCGCGGCGATCGAGCTGCTGTTGCCGACCTACGGCGAGCGCCTCGGGCTCAAGGGCAAGATCTGCAAATACTGGATGGTCAATCCGCTGCCGACCATGATCCCGGCGATCGAAGCGGGATGGATCGAGGCGGTGTTCTCGGTGGGCGGCGAGGTCGGCATGGAGCGCTATACGGCGGCACGCTCCGACGTCTTCTTCACCGGCCGCGACGGCAGCTTCCATTCCAACCGGGCCATGGGCCAGCTTGCCGGCCACTACGCCATCGACATGTTCATCGGCGCGTCGCTGCAGATCGACGTCAACGGCAACTCCTCGACGGTGTCGAAGAACCGCATCACCGGCTTCGGCGGCGCTCCCAACATGGGCTGCCAGCCCGCCGGCCGCCGCCATCCGACGAAGGCCTGGCTGAAGGCCGGCGCCGAGGCGCATCCCGGGCCGGGATCGCCGCCCGGCCGCAAGCTCGTCGTCCAGCTCGTCGAGACCTTCCAGGCCGGCCGCGTGCCGACCTTCGTCGAGGAGCTCGACGCTCAGGACCCCAGCATCCGCAAGGCCCTGCACGGCGTGGCGCCGGTGATGATCTACGGCGACGACGTCACGCACGTCGTTACCGAGGAAGGCATCGCCAACCTCGCGGCCTGCCGGTCGGTCGCCGAACGCCAAGCCGCGATTCGCGCCGTCGCGGGCTACACGCCGGTCGGCCTCAAGCGCTCCAAGCGAGTGACCGCCGACCTGCGCGCCCGCGGCATCGTCCAGTTGCCTGAGGACCTCGGCGTGTCGCCGCGCGAGGCCAACCGCAGCCTGCTCGCCGCGCAGGACATCAAGGGGCTGGTGCGCTGGTCGGGCGGTCTCTACGACCCGCCGTCCCAATTCGTCGACTGGTAGGGCCAGGAAACACGGAAGCACCATGGAAAAGTTCGAAAAGACCTTCCCGTCCAGGCCGTTCAAGGCCGGCAAGGCCAAGCCGTGGGCGCTGGCAGGTGTCGTGGGCTCGGGCAACCTCGAGGTGCTGGTCGAGCGCGCCGCGCGTTCGTCGCGCACCATGGAATGCCGCGTCGAGACGTCGATCCCGGGCTTCAAGGCGTCGTGGCTCGCGGCCCTGTCCGACTTCGCGCACAACTACGCCGCCGGCGGCATCAAGGTCACGATCAACGACCAGGGCGCGCCGCCGGTGCTCGTCAATCTCCGCCTGCGCCAGGCCTACGACCATCTGACCAAGGGCGACAAATGAGCGGTCCTCTTTTCCACGAGCAGACGGCGCGTCAGCGGATCGCCTCCCTGGTCGACCCGGGCTCGTTCACCGAATTCCTGCCGCCGCCGGAGCGGTACACCAGCCCCTATCTCGCCGAGCTCGGCATCCCGGTGTCGTTCGACGACGGCGTGGTGATCGGCCGGGCCAAGCTCGGCGGCAAGAAGCTCTACGTCGCCGCCCAGGTCGGCCAGTTCGTCGGCGGTGCGGTCGGGGAGATCCATGGCGCCAAGCTCACCGGCCTGTTCAAGGCGGCGGCGCGCGATCGCGTGCCGTGCGTGCTGATCGTGGAAAGCGGCGGCGTTCGCCTGCACGAGGGCTCGGCCGGCGAGATCGCCATCACCGAGACCATGCGGGCGATCTTCGAATGCCGCGCGCGCAAGGTGCCGACCATCGCGGTCATCGGCACCGACATCGGCGCCTATGGCGGCATCGGCATCCTGTCGACCTGCTGCGACTTCCGCGTGATGACCGAGCACGGTCGTCTCGGCATCTCGGGCCCGATCGTGATCGAGAAGTGGATGGGCAAGAAGGCCTACGATTCGTCCAATCGCGGTCTGGTCTGGAAGACCAGTGGCGGCAAGACCAAGTACCTGCTGGGCGACGCCGAGGCCCTGGTCCATGATTCGGCCGAGGCGGTGCGCGAGGCGGTGGCGAAGTTCCTGGCCAGGTCGAGTGCGGTCACGCTCAAGGCGGTGAAGACCCGCCACAAGCAGCTGCAACAGCGCCTGAAGCGCTTCGGCCAGACGACCGATTCCGATGCCGTGTGGAAGGCCATGGGCGTGCGCAACATCGAGGCGGCCTCGTTGGCGTCGGGCCCCGAGTTCGCCGCTCTCGCCAAGCGTGGAAAGTAGGCCGGCCATGGCGAAATCGTCTTCCCGCGCCTTGCTGACCAAGCTCTTCGGCACTTCCGCCAGGGGCATTTCGACCGAAGCCTCGGTCCTCACCGGTTACGCCGCCGTCGCCGGCACGAAGGTCTGCGTCATCGGCACCTGCGACGGCACCTACATCGACAATGCTGCGGCGCTCAGGCTCGCAGCGCATGTCATCGAATGCATCGAGCGGCATCCGCGCATGCCGATCGTCATGCTGGTCGACAGCGCCGGCCAGGAACCCAACCGCGTCGCTGAGATGCTGGGGCTGGCGAGTTACTTCGGCCATCTGCTGACCTGCCTCGAAGTGGCGCGCCGCAAGCGCCACAAGCTCGTGACCATCGCCACCGGCAAGGCGATCGGCGGCGCCTTCATCTGCTACGGCATGTTCGCCGATCGCATCTATGCTCTCGACTCTGCCAGCGTCGGCCTGATGCCGGTCGAGGCCATGTCGGCGGTCACCAAGATTCCAGTGCCCGTCCTGCGCAAGCTGTCGAAGACCATGCCGTCGCTCGAGTTTGGCGCCCATCCCTTCGCCCTTTTGGGCGGCGTCCAGGAAGTATGGCCGGCCAAGGGTGACGTCCAGGCAAAGCTGGCCCGCGCCATCGCCACGTCGAGCCCGGAAGACAACCGTGCCGAGCTCGGCAAGAAGCGCGGCGGGCGCAAGCTCGCGCTCGATATCCGCAAGAAGGTGCTCGTCGCGGCTGCAAGATGATAGGTCTTCGCCGCCATGCGCTGGTGCGGTTGTCGCGCGTGCCCGCGGCCGACAACGACAGGGACCGTGCCTTGGCCGAGCGCTGGCAGGCCGCCGGCCGGCCGTTCGTCGTCACCCGTGGTGGTGCCGATCCCAAGGGGGTCGGCTTGGGCTTCTGCGTCGTCGATGCCCGGCATCCCGAGCTGCGGCCGCGCCGTGTCGCCGCCCGCTGCGCCCGCGGCGACGTAGCCGTTGTCCAGCGTCCGCCACGGCTCGACGAGATCGCCCGCTGCCCGGCGGCTGCAGCGCTGGCTGGATCGTTCTCGCGCTTGGTCGATGCTGCCCGAGAGGCAGGCCTCGACATCAGGGTCTATGGCAGCTGGATGTGGCAGGCGCTGACGGGTGAAAACCATGTTCGCGACAGTTCCGATCTCGACGTGCTGATCGACGTCGCTGATGCCGGCGATGCCGACCGCGTCGCGGCCTTTCTCGAGCGGCAGGAAGATGGCCTCGCCTTCAGGATCGACGGCGAACTCTCCATCGCCGGCCTGGGCGAGGTGCATTGGCGCGAGCTGCGTCAGGACGGGGCGGACGTTCTCGTGAAGTCGATCGATACCTTGCGGCTGACACCCCGCGCGGAGCTGCGGGCATGAGCCCGGACACCATTGTCTCAACGGCTCGGCTGCCGGGCGCCGCTGCATCGGATCTGGCGCTCGCACGGGCGGCCGTGGCGGCGCTCTACGACGAGCTCAGGGCCTACCCCAAGCCCGGCCTCGTCAGCACGATCGACTCGGGCGCGCATGCCGACATGGATTACGCGTTGATGTGCCGGTCAGCCGATTCGCTGCTGCAGCCTTTCGCCAGTCTCGCCGCGGCGGGTCGCGCCAGCGCCTCGTTCGAAGCCGCGCTGATGCCGCTTGGCATCGAGGCCGAAGGCCGCATGCTGGCGGCCACTGGCGGCGTCAACACGCATCGTGGCGCGATCTTTTCGCTGGGCTTGGTCGTGGCTGCCATGGCGCATGCGGCCGATCGGTTTTCCGCCCTGTCTCCGGCGATGGTCCGGGCGGGCTTGAGGCGTCAGTGGGGGGCGGCTCTGGAGCGCCACGCGTTGCGGGGTGCCACGGCGTCGAGCCATGGCGCGGACGTGCGTCGCCGGACCGGACTAGACGGCGCGCGCCGCGAGGCGGCTCTCGGCTTTCCGAGCATTTTCGAAGTCGGCGTTCCCGCCTACAGCCGCGCGCTCGCCTCTGGCCTGGACGACAATGCAGCCTGCATTCAGACCTTGTTCGTGCTGATGGAGGCCGTCGACGACACGACGGTGCTCTATCGCGGCGGCGTGGATGCCGGCCTGTTCGTGCGGCGGGCAGCCGGCGACTTCCTCGCTCACGGCGGCTGCAATCGCGGCGACTGGCAGGCCGAGGCCGAGCGTCTCCATCACGCCTTCGTCGCACGCAACCTGTCGCCAGGCGGCTGCGCCGACCTGCTGGCGGTGACGATCTTCGTGGTCCGCTGCTGCACGACCACAATGCGGTGAGGCGGGCGTAACGGTTCGCTTCTGGCACGGGAGTCGCATGCTTCGCGGCTGACGCTCCCGTCGCCAGGAGAAAGCCATGACGCTCTCACGCCGTTCGCTGCTTGCCGTGCCCGCCGCACTTGCCTTGCCGCGCGCCGCCTGGGCGCAGGACAAGGTCGTGCGCTACGGCATTCCGATGACCGACATTCCGCTGACGACCGGTCAGCCCGACCGTGGCGCCAACGCCTACCAGTATACCGGCCTCACGATCTACGACCCGCTGATCGCCTGGGAGCTCGATGTCTCGGACCGGCCGGGCAAGATGGTCCCGGGGCTCGCGACCGAGTGGAAGGTGAGCGACGCCGACAAGACGCTGTGGACTTTCAAGCTCCGGCCCGGCGTGAAGTTCCATGACGGCTCGGCCTTCGACGCCGACGCCGTGATCTGGAATCTCGAGAAGGTGATGAACAAGGATTGCCCGCAGTTCGACACGCGGCAATCGGCGCAGGTACGGCCGCGCCTGCCCGGCCTGGCGAGCTACCGCAAGAGCGGTGACATGGAGATCGAGATCAAGACCAAGACGGTCGATTCGCTCTTCCCCTATCAGCTGCTGTGGTTCCTAGTGTCGAGCCCGGCGCAGTGGGAGAAGGTCGGACGCGACTGGAACAAATTCGCCATGGAGCCCTCGGGCACCGGACCGTTCAAGCTGACGCGCCTGGTGCCGCGCGAGCGCGCCGAGATCGTGAAGAACGAGTCCTACTGGAACCCCAAGCGCGTCCCCAAGGTCGACCGCATCATCTTCGTCTGTGCGCCCGACGATTCGGGCCGCAGTGCCGCCCTGCTGTCGGGCAACCTCGAGATGATCGACAACCCGGCGCCCGACATGCTGGATCGCCTCAAGCAATCCGGCATCCGCATCTCGACCAACATCACGCCGCACGTCTTCCAGTACCATCCCTCGCTGGTTGAGGGCTCGCCGTGGACCGACATCCGGGTGCGCAAGGCCGCCAACCTCGCGATCGACCGCGACGCCATCGTGAAGCTGATGAACGGCCTGGTGACGCCGGCCTATGGCGAGGTCGACCGCTCGAGCCCGTGGTTCGGCAAGCCCACCTTCTTGATCAAGTACGCGCCCGACGATGCGCGCAAGCTGATGGGGGAGGCGGGCTATTCCAAGGCCAAGCCGATGAAGGCCCGCATCTCCATCCAGGCCGGCGGCACCAACCAGACCGTCAACGAGGCGATCCAGGAGATGCTGAAGGAGTGCTTCTTCGACATCGAGTTCAAGCCGGTCGAGCTCGAGGCGCTGATGACGGGCTGGCGCGGCGGCGCCAGGGCCGACATGAACAAGGACGTCAGCGCGACCAACGTCACCCACGTGACGTCCGATCCTTTCTACGCCGCCAACCGCTTCTTCGCCTCCGACCAGGTGGCGCCGATCGGCGTGAACTGGAGCTTCTACAAGAACCCCGAGGTCGACCAGCTGGTGGTCGAGCTGAAGAGCACCTTCGATCCGGCCAAGCAGGACGAGATCACGGCCAAGATTCACGCCAAGGCCGTCGACGACGCGGTGATGATCTGGGTCTATCACGACACCACGGCTCGGGCGCTGTCGCCCCGGATCAAGAAGTATGTCCAGGCGCAGAGCTGGTTCCAGGACCTGGCGTTGGTGGAGATGTGACTCTGTCATCCTGAGCGCAGCGAAGGATCTCATGCCGGTTGCAAGCGGCGATGAGGTCCTTCGCTGTGCTCAGGACGACAAGACGGTCCGTAACTGCGCGCTCGACGGTAACGCCGCGAAGGCGCCCGCGCGCGTTGCCGTGAGCGCTGCAGCCATCTGAGCGGCGGCAATGGCGACCTCAGTCGTCAGTCCTCGCGCCAGCGCGGCCGCCATGACGCCGCAGAAGGCGTCGCCGCATCCGGTCGTGTCGATGGCAGTGACGCGCTCCGCCGCAAACGAGCGCCGCCGCTCGCCTTCAATCAGTACGCATCCCTCGGCGCCAAGCGTGACGATGGCGGCCTTGGCATCACCCATCGCACCTCCCAGCTGCTCGGCCTCGACGCGGTTGGCGATCACCAGGCTCGAGCGGCCAATAAGCTTCTCGGCGCCAGGCCAAAAGGGAGCGGGATTGAAGACCGTCATCGCCCCCTCGCGCCGTGCCGTGTCGAGCACGAAGGCGGTCGTGTCGAGCGCCAGGTTGCCCTGGACCAGGACGACATCGCCCGCACCCACGCCCTCGAGAGCGAGCAGGGCGTCTGCCTTGCTGAGCGCCAGGGAACAGGCGCTGGTGCTGACGATACTGTTCTCGCCGTTGGGCAGGACCATCAGCAGCGAGAAGTCGGTGGCGTGCGGCAGCCGCGGCAGGATGAGCTCGGCGATGCCTTCGCCCGCCAGATGCCGCTCGACCTCGTCCGCTTGCGCCTTGTCGTGGCCGAGCGGCGCGCAGAACCGGACACTGGCCCCGCACCGCGCCGCGACAACGGCCTGGTTGAACCCCTTGCCACCCGGCGCGCGCGTCCCGTCGCGGCCGATCAGCGTCTCGCCCGGCAGCGGCAGGCGCGGCACGTTGAGCGCCAAGTCCAATCCTGCATTTCCGATGACAACGACTCGTCCGGTCATCTTCGCCTCTTGCTGATAACCTCCCTCGATCTCAGGAGGGCCAGCGATGAAGAAGACCTACCACGGCAGCTGCCACTGCGGCTGGTTGCGCTTCGAGGCCGACATCGACCTGGAGGCCGGTACCGGGCGCTGCAACTGCTCGATCTGCACCAAGCAGCGCGCCTGGAACGCGGTGATCAAGCCGCAGGGCTTCCGTCTGCTCTCGGGCCAGGACAACCCCGCCGACTACCAGTTCGGCAGCAAACAGGGCCATCACCGCTTCTGCAAGACCTGCGGCATCGCCGCCTTCGGCGAGGGCTATGTCGAGGCGATCGGCGGCGCCTTCGTGTCGGTGAACGTCGCCTGCCTCGACGACATCGCGCCTGAGGAGCTGGCCAACGTGCCGATCCGCTACATGGATGGCCGGCACGACAACTGGTTCGAGCCGCCCAACGTCACCAGCTACCTCTGAGGCCGGAAGGCCAGCCGGTCCCACCATACGTCCGGGCCGCCGAGCTGCGAGGGACCCGTGCTCTGGTGGATGACGGCAAGGCCGTGCCGTGCGGCCAAGGCGTTCGTCTCGGCGGCCGAGACCTCGAACATGCGGCGGCCAGCCGGCACCGGACCGTGGCGCAGCGACAACGCCATCGTGCCTCCGGGTCCGATCAGCGGCGCGACCCGGGCCATGGCGCGCTCGCGCTGGCCGAGATCGAGATGCATCCACACCGCCGTCAGCATGACGAGGTCGTAGCATTCGCCGAGTTCATGCACGCGTTCGAGTTCGGGCAGCGAATCGTCGATCCAGGCGATCGCCCGGTGCGGATGCAGCCGCTGGGCTTCGGTGCGCAGTTCGGGCGTAGGTTCGACGGCGGTCACGGCATGACCGAGCTCGGCAAAGCCCGCCGCGTCGCGGCCCGTGCCCGCGCCGATATCGATGACGCGACTCGGCGTCGTCGGCCAAAGATGTATCCAGTGCCGATGGACATGGGCGAAGGGCAGGCTCTCGTACTGCTTGACGCGCTCGGCCGCTGTCTCGCCGTAGCCTTCGGTGCCGCTCACTCGGATGGTCATGACGTCATGCCCAACCGCCGGCATGAGGCAGAACATGTCCCGTGATGAATCCCGCCGCATCGGAACATAGGAAACAGACCGTCGCGCCGAGCTCCTCGGACTTGCCCAGACGGCCGAGCGGGATCTGCGCCGTCATCTTGGCCATCGCCTCCTTGTTGGCGAGCAGGGCGGGCGGAAAGTAGTCTGGGTTCTCGACGTAGTTCGAGCCGACAGCGTTCACCGTGATGCCGTCGCGGCCGAGCTCCTTGGCGAGCGAGGAGACCAGACCGTTCGCCGCCGCGCGCGCCGAGACGTAAGGCGCGTAGTTGGCGATGCCGCGCAACGGCGCGGCCGAGGAGACGAACACGATGCGTCCTGACTTGCGCTTGCGCATCGACGGTGCCACCAGCTGCACGAGCCGGAAGGGCGCCACCGCCATCGCCTCGAGCGCGGAGCGATAATCCTCCAGTCGCGCCTCGCCGATTGGCGCGCGCAGCGCGGGGTAGGCGTCGTTGTTGACCAGCGCGTCGATGTGGCCGTGACGTTTCAGCGCAAGCTCGACCAGGGTTTCGGGCTCGACGGCCGACAGCGCATGCGCGCCGGGGAATTCGGATTCGTATTTGCGCCGTGCGCTGGGCGCTTCGAACGTCGGATCGTGGGCCAGGACCGTGGCCCCTTCGGCAAGAGCGACCCGTGTCGTGCCGTGGCCGGCGAACTTTTCGACGTTGGTGACCAAGAGCACCCGGTCTTTCAGCATCATGGCGATTCCTCTAGGTTGCCCGGCATGGCGAACCCGCCCGATCCTACCCCGCCTGCCGGCCCTGCACAGGCGTCCTTTGGCTATCGCGACGTGCCGGCGGCCGAGAAGGCCGGCCTGGTCCGCCAGGTCTTCGAGAGCGTGGCGCCGCGCTACGACCTGATGAACGACCTGATGTCGGTTGGCGTGCACCGGCTGTGGAAGAACACGCTGGTGGACGTGCTGAACCCGCGGCCGGGCGAGAAGTTCCTGGACGTGGCGGGCGGCACCGGCGACGTCGCCTTCCGCATCCTTCGCCGGCAAGGTGAGCGGCCCGACGTCACCGTCTGCGACATCAATGCGGCCATGCTGGCGGTCGGCCGAGACCGCGCCATCGATCGCGGCCTGCTCAAGGGCTTGACCTGGACCACGGGCGATGCCGAGAACCTGCCGTTCCCCGACCGCTCATTCGACGGCTACACGATCGCCTTCGGCCTGCGCAATGTCACCGACATCGACAAGGCTCTGCGCGAGGCGCATCGCGTGCTGCGGCCCGGCGGCCGCTTCTACTGCCTGGAGTTCAGCAAGGTGACGTCCGCGCCGGTCGGCCGCGTCTACGACGCGTACTCCAGCAGGGCGCTGCCGTTCTTCGGACGCATCGTCGCCGAGGATGCCGAGTCCTACCGGTACCTGCACGAGAGCATCCGCCGTTTCCCGCCGCAGCGTGAGCTCGCCCAGCGCATGCGCGACGCCGGCTTCGCCAATGTCGCCTGGCGCGACCTGACGCTTGGCGTCGTCGCGCTCCATTCGGGTTGGCGGATATGAGCTGTCTTCGCTGGGGGCGCGCGACTTCACCTCCTGTCATCCTGAGCGAAGCGAAGGATCTCATGTCGATTGCAAGCGGCGATGAGGTCCTTCGCTTCGCTCAGGACGACAAAAGCCAGCGGCCCGCGGTCCGGTAAAATGCTGCGCGCGATCCGCAATTCCTGGCGCCTGCTGCGCATGGCGCTGAGCCTGGCGCGGCACGATGCGCTGTTCCCGCTGGAGATCCTGGGCATCACGCCGGCGCTGGTCGCCTGGGCGCGCCTGTTCGCCCGCCGGCACGACGCCCGCCGGCCGGGCGAACGGCTGACCGCGGCGCTGCAGGAGATGGGGCCGTCCTTCATCAAGCTCGGCCAGGCGCTGTCGACCCGCGCCGACCTTCTCAGCGAGCAGGTCGCGGCCGACCTGGCGCAATTGCAGGATCATCTGCCGGCCTTCCCGGGCGCCGAGGCTCGCCGCATCATCGAGGCCGAGCTCGGCCAGCCGATCGATGCGCTCTTCACCAGTTTCGACGATGCGCCCGTGGCGGCCGCATCGATTGCGCAAGTGCATTTCGCCGTCACCACCGATGGCCGCGAGGTCGCGGTCAAGGTGCTGCGGCCAGGCATCGAGAACGCCTTCGTTCGCGACCTCGACCTCTTCTATTGGGTCGCCGAGCTGGTCGAACGCACGCAACCCTCCTTCCGCCGCCTGAAGCCGGTCGATTCGGTGCGCGCCTTCGCCGATGTCGTGCGCGTCGAGATGGACCTGCGGATGGAGGCCGCCGCGGCCGAGGAGCTGGGCGAGAACTTCGCCGAGGACCCGGGCTATCGCGCGCCCACCATTGACTGGGATCGCACCGCCCAGCGCGTGCTGACCTTGGAGCGCATCGACGGCATCCCGATCGGCGATCGCGACGCCATCGTCGCCGCCGGCCACGATCCCAACGAGGTCATGAAGAAGGCGGCCGAGGCCTTCTTCTATCAGGTGTTCCGCGACGGCTTCTTCCATGCCGACATGCATGGCGGCAATGCCTTCGTCGACAAGCAGGGCCACATCGTGCCGGTCGATTTCGGCATCATGGGCCGCGTCGACGAAGACACGCGCGGCTACCTCGCCGAGCTCCTGGTCGCCTTCCTGCGCCGCGACTATCGCGCCGTGGCCGACGTGCAGTTCCGCGCCGGCTACGTGCCGCCCGACCAGTCGCCTGCGATGTTCGCCCAGGCCTGCCGCTCGATCGGCGAGCCGATCTTCGGCAAGCCCAGCCACCAGATCTCCATCGCCCGCCTCCTCGCCCAGCTGCTGCGGGTCACCGAGCAGTTCGAGATGACGGTGCAGCCGCAGCTTCTGCTCTTGCAGAAGACCATGCTGATGGCCGAGGGCATGGGCACGCGGCTGAACCCGCACGTCAACATCTGGGAGCTGGCGCAGCCCCTTATCGAAGAGTGGATGCATACCCACTTCGGCCCGCGCGCCACCATCGGCCGCGCTGCCGAGGACGTGGTGCAGGGCCTGCGCCGCCTGCCGCGCCTGATCGACAGCCTGCACCTCGTGGCCGAGCACGAGCGCCGCAAGGCCGAGCGCGACGCGGCTGCTCCACCGCCTGCCGTCGGCCGTGTCTGGCGGCCGGGCTTCTCCGAGGTCATCGCTGTTCTCGCGCTGATCGCTGCCATTGTGGCGTGGTGGCATTGATCACAGCGACAACGACAAAATCCGCCCCTCCTGCTGTCACTATCGTCATATACTAACGTAATTGTTATTACAATAGTAATTGACATTGAATGAAGACTGCCGTAAGTTTGTAGGGCCTCTCCATTGCCGTTCAGCGAACTCCGCGGTGTTCCGTAGGAAGACCCGCCGCATCAGAATCTCAAGGAGCCCAACTGTGTTCAGCATCCGACCTGACTTGCGTCTAATGGGCTTTCCGCTCCAACCGTCGGCCGAGGAAGTGCCAGGCTCCGGCCCAAATGACCTCGCATTGATGCGTGGAGCCACCGGATCTGGCGGATTTAATCCCAGTGGGAGCACTAGCCCCTTCACGCCGCCCGACGGCCCATCACATCTGCCCTATTCCTTCCTTGCTCCTCGCTCCTACGATGGTCCTTACGGTCCGATACCGATCACACCCGATCGTGTGTCTTTCTCCGGCCAATCTGGACCAAGCTACGTCCCGACCAGTGTCGCAGCTGCGCTTACGCAGCCTTTCCTCGATCTCCGGATCGAGCGGCAGCCCGGCATCAAGGCGGTACCGGACGCGGCACCGTCGCCGTCACCGGAACCGCCGAGCTGGATGGATAGAAACATGCTCGGTATTCCACCGGAGTTGCTGAGGGATCCATCCTATTTTCACACCGAGGTTCCTGGCGAAGTGCCCCCTCGAATCGAGTATTGGCCTCGACGTCATTGGAATCGGTGATGAAGAAAACACTATGCAACCAAAGGTGGTTCCACGCACCACTTTTTAGTTGCGACGCCCACTGCTTCATGCGATGACGTCGGTGTCTCCAGGCTATCGGGGCTGGGTCGCGTGAACATCACCCGTAGGGCAATCCTCGGTCTGCCGGGCGTGTTGCTGCTTGATCGGGCATGTCGAGCCCGTGACGCGCCGTCGGTTTGGTCCGAATGGGCAACCTCCCCGTTCGAGATCAAAGGTCCGGGAGAAGCCAATGGTCTCCTCCTCTATCTCCATGAGGAGGGCCAGGAGGATGAGCCAGTTGCATTGATATTTGCCGAGATGGCGAGAGTTGCACAGTGGGATATCCTGCGAATCAACAGGCGGCAGCACGTAGATCACGAAGACAACGACGCTGAGATTCTCGAATTCGTGTCGAGCCGGGTCGCCCATGAGCGTCGGGAGGGATACGACCATATCGTCGCTGGAGGAATATCTCGCGGAGGCTGGCTAGCATTGTCGGCGTCAGCCGCCGGCGTGGACGCGGTAATAGGTTTGGCTCCGCGAACGATGTCCCCTGATGCCGGCGGACAGCAGTCCGCACTCAATATCCTCCTCCAACGGCTCTCTGCTGCTAGGGCAAGGCGCATCGCAGCCATCTTCTTTGATGAAGATTCGGAAAATGGCATGGACACTCTGTACCGCGCAGCCATCCGCCGCGTCTTGGAACGGAACAGTTCGCGCTTCATGCTCGCCAATCGTTTACCCGATCTTCAAGGCCGAGCCGCAGCAAGCGGGGGCAGATTCGTCCGGAGATATCGTGATTGCCTGGTGCAGTTCGTCCAGAGCGGGGATGCCCGTGCCGGCGAGGTTCAGTGCTCGCCGACGGGAGGCTATGCCGTCGGTTCGGAGATAGATTTTCCGGCTTTCGATCCCGCATTGCGGGAATTCCCCGGCAACGCCGATCCAGCGTTGAGGGCATTCTGGGCGCGCTGGGAGGGCGACGACGAGAATGGCATCTACATGATCATGGAGGCAGTGGGCATCGACCCGGAAGGCATTGTTCTTCGAATAGGAGGCTCAAGCGCTCCCGGTACACGCAATCGGACCGCTGGCCTGGCAGACGATCTCGTCTTCCAGCTCGATGGTAGTCGCAAGCGGCTCTATCACAAGTTTCGTGACGGTCATGATCTTGTCGCGGTACAGGTCAAATCGGAGTCCGAGTTGGAGTATCAAGTCCAACGCACCGTTGACGGCCGCTTTCGCACGCTTCGGATAAGACTTTCCAAGCGCACTGCATGACACCGCTCGATGGCGCTTCCGCAGGGACAAGCGGAGCGGCAATCGGCACAGTGTCAATCCGCATGACCACCGACCAGATCATCTTCGGCCTCGCGGTCTTCCTGCTTGCCGGCACCGTAAAAGGCCTGGTCGGACTCGGCCTGCCGACCATCGTCATCGCGCTGACGACCCTGGTCCTGCCGCTCACCGAGTCGATCGCCATGATCGCGCTGCCGACCATCTTCACCAACCTCTGGCAGGCCGCTGTCGGCGGCAACTTCCGGCGCATCGCCCGCCGGCAGTGGCCGCTGGTCGTGCCGCTGGCGGTGACGCTCTATCTCACCATGTGGCTGGTCGGTCAGAAGGGCCCCAACTGGGCCTTCGTCGTCCTGGCGATCGTGTTGATCGTCTATAGCGGGCTCGGTCTCTTCCGCATCCGCCTGCACATCCATGCCGATCTGGAGAAGCCGCTGGCGCCGGTGATCGGTGTGGTGTCCGGCTTTGTTGCGGGCGTGGTCGGCGTGCCCATCGTCCCGCTGATGCCCTATCTGCAGGGTCTCGACATCAAGCCGTCGGAGCTGGTGCAGACGCTCGGCGTCGTGCTGTGTGCTACCTCGCTCACCCTCACGGCGTCGCTGTTGTTCTTCGGCCTGCTCGACGGCCCGCGCGCCCTGGTATCGGCTGCGGCGGTGGCGCCGGCGCTGGCGGGCATGTGGCTCGGCCAGCAGATCCGGATGCGTCTTTCGGTCGATCAGTTCCGCCTGGCCGTTCTCTGGGCGCTTTTGCTGACCGGGCTGTACACTTTCGCAACCCGGGCATTGTGATAGGCTGGGTAACTATGCTGAAGGGCAAGCGGATTCTGCTGATCGTCGCGGGCGGCATCGCGGCCTTCAAATCGCTCGAACTGGTGCGGCGCCTGCGCGAGCGCGGCGCCTCGGTGCGTTGCGTGATCACCGAAGCCGGCGCGAAGTTCGTGACGCCGCTGTCGTTGCAGGCGCTGACCGAGGACCGCGTCTACAGCGACATGTTCTCGCTGACCGACGAAAGCGAGATGGGCCATATCCAGCTGTCGCGCGATGCCGATCTGCTGGTCGTGGCGCCCGCCACCGCCAACATCCTGGCGCGCATGGCGGCCGGCATGGCCGACGATCTCGCGGCCACGGTGCTGCTTGCCACCGACAAGCCGGTACTGGCGGCGCCGGCGATGAATGTCCGCATGTGGACCCACGCCGCCACCGTCGCCAACGTCGAGACCCTGAAGAAGCGCGGCATAACCTTCATCGGCCCCAACGACGGCGCCATGGCCTGTAACGAGTACGGGCCCGGTCGCATGTCCGAGCCGGAGGAGATCGTCGCCGCCATCGACGCCATGCTGGCGCCAACCGAAAAGCCTCTGGCCGGCAAGAAGGCCGTCGTGACATCGGGTCCGACGCGCGAGGCGATCGATCCCGTGCGCTACATCTCCAATCATTCCTCGGGCAAGCAGGGCCACGCGATCGCCGCGGCCCTGGCGGCGCTGGGCGCCGAGGTCACCCTGGTGAGCGGGCCCGTGTCGATCGCCGATCCAACGGGCGTGCGAACAATCCATGTCGATTCGGCCGACCAGATGCTGTCGGCGTGCCAGGGCGCCCGCAAGGTCGACATCGCCGTGTGTGCCGCCGCCGTCGCCGACTGGAAGGCCGCTCACCCGGCCAACGCCAAGCTCAAGAAGAAGGCGGGCGCGCCGCCGCCCAGCCTCGAGCTGGTGCCCAATCCCGACATCCTGGCGACCCTGTCCAGGCCCGGCCCGCAGCGGCCCGCGCTGGTGGTGGGCTTCGCTGCAGAGACGGAGAATCTGGTCGCCAACGCCATCGAGAAGCGCCAGCGCAAGGGCTGCGACTGGATCGTGGCCAACGACGTCTCGCCCGCGGTCGGCACGTTCGGCGGCGAGCGCAACACCGTGCATCTGATCAGCGCCAGCGGAGTCGAGGATTGGCCGACGCTGGCCAAGGACGAGGTCGCCAAGCGCCTGGCCGGCCGAATCGCTCTCTATTTCGCCCAGCCGCCCAAGGCAGAGGCAGCGGAGTGAAGGGCGTGGAGGCCGTCGAGATCGAGGTGGTGCGGCTGCCGCATGCCCGCGACCTTGCCTTGCCCGAGTATGCGACCGCCGCCGCAGCCGGCGCCGACCTGCTGGCCGCTATCGACCAGGACATCGAGCTCGGCCCGCTCGAACGCAAGATCGTGCCGACCGGCATCGCCATTGCGCTACCGGTGGGGTTCGAGGCCCAGGTGCGGCCGCGCTCGGGCCTGGCGGCCAAGAACGGTGTAACCGTGGCCAATGCGCCGGGCACCGTCGATGCCGATTATCGCGGTGAGATCGGTGTGATCCTGGTGAATCTCAGTAAGGAGCCTTTCCGCATCAGTCGCGGCATGCGAATTGCACAGCTGGTTGTGGCCCGGCATGCCCGGGCAGTGTGGCGTGAAGTAAGCGAACTCGACCGGACGGCGCGCGGCGCCGGTGGTTTCGGATCGACAGGAGTGACGGCGGGATCGACCAAAAGCGCCTGAGGAGAAGCACTGGGGATGCCTCGGCTCAGCAAGAAAACCATGTTCGCCATTGAAGCCGTGCTCGATGTGGCCTTCCACGTCGGCGAGCATCCGGTGCGCAGCGGCGACATCACCGAACGCCAGCGCATTCCCAAGCGCTATCTTGAACAAGTCCTGCAGCACCTGGTGCGCGCCGGCATTCTCTCCGGCAAACGCGGTCCGCGCGGCGGCTATCGGTTGGGCCGCGAGCAACGACGCATCACCCTGGGCGAGGTCGTGCGCGTGGTGCGCAAGCTCGAGGCCGAGACCGAACCCAACGATCCCGCGACCGGCTCGCCGCTCGCCCACGAAGTCGTCTGGCCGATGTGGGAGAAGCTGCGCGACGACATGATGGCCCAGCTCGACAACATCACCATCGAGGAACTCTGCCAGCGCGCTCGCGCCAAGGGTCTCGATCGTCCGGTCATGCCGCCGCCGCCCGAGCGTATCGGCGTTTAGACTACCTCACCCTGAGGAGGCGCGAAGCGCCGTCTCGAAGGGTGGCAACACCAAGACTGGCTTCCACCCTTCGAGACGCATCGCTGCGCGATGCTCCTCAGGGTGAGGGCATTGGTGCAATTCCCACTCACTGAAATCTGCTTTAGGTTCCGCCGGTTTTATCGAACCGGAGGAGAGAGCAATGGCCAAGGCCAAGGCGAAAGCCAAACCCAACCCGCGCAACAAGAAGCTCTACGACGAGGGCATGAAGGTGCGCAAAGCCGTGCTGGGGGCGGCTTATGTCGACAATTCGCTGGCCGGCGCGGCCGACGACGACTTCATGATGTCGTTCCAGGACGTCACCACCGAATACTGCTGGGGCTATGTGTGGACGCGGCCCGGCCTGCCCAAGAAGACGCGCTCGATGCTGAACCTCGCCATGCTGGCCGCGCTCAACCGCAGCCCCGAGCTCAAGCTCCACATCAACGGCGCGCTGAACAACGGGCTCAGCAAGGAGGAGATCAAGGAGATCTTCCTGCAGGTCGCGATCTACTGCGGCATCCCCGCCAGCCTTGACGCCTTCAAGACCGCCCGCGACGTCTTCAAGGAACGCGGGATCTGACTCGTCCGTCGTCCTGAGCGTAAGCGAGGGACCTCATCGCCGCTTGCCACTGGCATGAGATCCTTCGCTGCGCTCAGGATGACATGAGGGGCTCATGCAGATTCGAAACGCCCGCTCTGATGAAGCCCAGCGCCTCACCGCCCTCTGCGTGCGGTCGAAGGCGCATTGGGGTTACGACGCCGAGTTCATGAAGATGAGCGCGGCGACGTTGATCGTGAGCGACTCCGACATCGCGGCCGGCCGCGTGCTGGTCGCGGTCGATGACGATGATGCCGTGCTCGGCGTAGCGAGCGTCCTGCCGGAGGGCGAAACATCCGACCTCGACGTGCTGTTCGTCGATCCGCCGGCCATCGGCAGCGGCGCCGGTCGCGCGCTGTTCGATGCGGCGGCCGCGCTGGCGCGCCGCCAGGGTGCCCGGCGCATGACTATCCTCGCCGATCCCAACGCTGCGGCCTTCTACGAGCGCATGGGCGCCCGCTTCCTGCGGAACGCGCCGTCCGACGCCATTCCCGGCCGCACGCTGCCGTTCTATGAAGTCGACCTATGACCACCACTCTTTCGCCTCCCGCCACCATCGCTTTCATCGGCCTCGGCATGATGGGCCGTCCCATGGCCGCCCGCCTTGCCGAGGCGGGCTTCAAGCTCCGCCTCTACGACCTGTCGCAGAAGGCGGTGTCGGATTTCATCGGCGCCCATCCGTCGGCCCTGGCGACGGCATCGGCCAAGGCCGCCGTGCAGGGCGCCGACGCCGTGATCACCATGCTGCCCGACGGCAAGATCGTGCGGCAGGCGCTGATTGACGGCCGTGACGCGGCGCGCGAGGGCATGGCGGCGGGCATGCTCGCCATCGACATGAGCTCGTCCAATCCCGTCGACACTCAGAAGCTCGCACGCGACCTCGCGGCGCTTGGTGTGGCGCTGCTTGACGCGCCGGTATCGGGCGGCGTCAAACGCGCCATCGACGGCTCGCTGTCGATCATGGTGGGCGGCAACTCGGCCGACCTCGAGCGCGCCCGGCCGGCCTTCGCAGCCATGGGCAAGACCATCACGCTCTGCGGTCCTGCCGGCGCCGGCCATGCGCTGAAGGCCTTGAACAACTACCTGTCGGCGGCGGGCCTCGTTGCCATGTGCGAGGCGCTGGTGGTGGGCGAGGCCTTTGGCCTCGATCCCGGCACCATGGTCGACGTCTTCAACAGCTCGACCGGCAAGAGCAACGCCACCGAAGTGAAGGGCCGCCAGTTCGTCGTGCCGCGCAACTTCGCGGCGGGCTTCACCACCGGCCTGATGGCCAAGGACCTGCGCACGGCGGGCGAGGTCGCCCAGCACCTCGAGCTCAACATGCCCGGGCTGCAACAGGCGGTGGCCTACTGGGCCGACGCCAACAAGAAGCTGGGCGGCTCGGCCGACCACACCGAGATCTTCCGCTATGCCGAGATGCTGGCCGAGGAGAGGCCATGACGGAACACCAGCCGGTCGACTAGTGCGACTCGTCGTGGCCTTCCTGGTGGCGCCTCTGGCGCCAGCCCTTCTCCCTGCCTGGTCGGCGTCACAGAACGGCAGCTACCATCCCCTCGCTGTATTCGTCTTTTTCTGCGGGGCCTTCTACGCCTTGCAGATCCTGGTAGGCGTGCCCGCCTATCTGCTTCTTCGGCGGTTCAAGCTGCAGCGGATATGGTTCTACGCCCTGACCGGCTTCGCCAGCGTTGCCCTGCCGTTCATCGTTTACGGCGAGATTCGCAGGCCCTCTCAGGACGTCGGCCAGGCGCTGTATCTGGCGATCTATCTGGGGCTATTGGGAGGACTCTCAGCGGCGATCTTCTGGTTGATCGTTCGTCCCAACAGAGCCAGCTAGATCAGCTCCTTGAGCTGCCGGATGCGGCGATGGGGATGTTCCGGCATGTTGCCTCGTATATCGAGTAGGACCGTGTTGAAGCCGACCGCCTTGGCGGCATCCAGGTTCCCCGGCCGATCATCGACAAACACTACCTGCTGCGGCCGAACGCCGAGCCGATCAGCCGCCAGCCGATAGATCTCGGCCGATGGCTTGCGCAGGCCGAGGTCACCACTGATGAACCAGTGGTCGATCCAGCTCTCCAGGCCGAACCGCCGCCTGAGCTTGAAAGACCAGCTCGACACGTCGTTCGACAGGCAAGCGAGGCGACCATGGCGCTGCTTTAGTTGAGCCAGCGCGTCCAGCGTGCCGTCAATCAGGCGATGTCCGGCGAGATAGGAATCCTCCAAAGCAGGGTCGACGCCCATGCGTCGCCAGAAGGCATCCGCATCCAACTTGCCCAGGCTCGCTTCGATGTAATCGAGGTCGATCGCCTCGGCCGACAGGTCGGCACGGCCGTGCTTGCCGACGAACGGCACCAGCAGGTCGGCGACGTCGTCGCCCGACTGGTACAGCACGCCCATGGCGTCCAGGATCAGGATGTCGGCCACGTCTTGCCCCGCATGATGCCTTTGACAGAAGGCGGCTGTCGCTGTAAATAGCCGCCACCTAGGGCCCCTGGCGCCGCCTCCCCGGCGGTGATCGACGGGGTCCACATCGAACGACACAGCGCAAAAGAGAGACGGCCGCAGCATGCGGCGTTGGCGCGTGCGTTATCTCCCACCTGACTGAGAAACATGAACCTCCAAGACCTCAAGATAAAGAAACCGCCCGAACTCCTGGCCTTTGCCGAGGAACAGGGCGTCGAAGGCGCGGCGATGATGCGCCGCCAGGAACTGATGTTTGCCATCCTGCAGAAGCTCGCCGCCGCCGAGCAGGCGATCTTCGGCACCGGCACCATCGAGGTGCTGCCCGACGGTTTCGGCTACCTGCGCTCGATGGAAGCCAACTACCTGCCGGGCGCCGATGACATCTATGTCAGCCCGACCCAGGTCCGCAAATTCGGGCTACGCACCGGCGACACCGTCGAGGGCGAGATTCGCGCGCCCAAGGACGGCGAGCGCTACTTCGCCATGGTGCAGATCAACAAGATCAACTTCGACGATCCCGACGCGCTGCGCCATCGCATCAACTTCGATTCGCTGACCCCGCTCTATCCCGACGAGAAGCTGAAGCTCGAGATGGAGGGCGCCGGCGTCATGGCGCCGACCATCTCCGAGGAGCAGTCGAGCGCGCGGGCCACCTCGTCGGGCCGCGTCAGCACCGGCCGGCGCACCACGGGCACGCTGACCAAGAAGGCCTCGACCTCGACACCACAGCAGCAGCTCGACATCTCGACCCGCGTGATCGACCTGATCGCGCCGATCGGCAAGGGTCAGCGCGCCCTGATCGTGTCGCCGCCGCGTACCGGCAAGACGGTGCTGATGCAGAACATCGCCCACGCCATCACAGCCAACAATCCCGAGGTCTACCTCATGGTGCTGCTCGTCGACGAGCGGCCCGAGGAAGTGACCGACATGCAGCGCACGGTGAAGGGCGAGGTCGTGAGCTCGACCTTCGACGAGCCGGCCAGCCGCCACGTCGCCGTGGCCGAGATGGTGATCGAGAAGGCCAAGCGCCTGGTCGAGCACAAGAAGGACGTGGTGATCCTGCTCGATTCGATCACCCGCCTCGGCCGTGCCTACAACACCGTGGTGCCCAGCTCCGGCAAGGTGCTGACCGGCGGTGTCGACGCCAACGCGCTGCAGCGTCCGAAGCGCTTCTTCGGCGCGGCGCGCAACATCGAGGAAGGCGGCTCGCTCACCATCATCGCCACGGCGCTGATCGACACCGGCAGCCGCATGGACGAGGTGATCTTCGAGGAGTTCAAGGGCACCGGTAACTCCGAAATCATCCTCGACCGCAAGGTCGCCGACAAGCGCACCTTCCCGGCCATCGATATCACCAAGTCGGGCACCCGCAAGGAGGAGCTGCTGGTCGATCGCGCGACACTCTCCAAGATGTGGGTGCTGCGTCGCATCCTGATGCCGATGGGCGCCGTCGATGCCATCGAGTTCCTGCTCGACAAGCTGCGCACCGCCAAGACCAACCAGGACTTCTTCAGCTCGATGAACCAGTAAGGGTTCATGAAGGCACTCGTTGTCGTCAGCCATCCGGCTCCCGGAAGTTTCTGCCGCGCCATCGCGGACAACATCCGGGAGACCTGGTCGGCGGCGGAGTGCGAGGTCCGCTTTCACGATCTCGTTGAAGAGGGCTTCGATCCGCGCCTGACCGCTGCCGAGGCGCGCGGCCAGGCATCGGTCGACCCCCTGGTGCTGCAGCACATCGCTGAGCTGCGCGACAGCGACCTCCTGGCGGTGGTTCACCCTAACTGCTGGGGCGCACCGCCTGCGATCATGAAGGGCTGGATCGACCGCGTCATCGCGCCGGACGCCGCCTATGGTTTTGCCAAGAGCGAGGACCAGGGCGACGTGCCCGTGGGATTGCTGACCACCAAGGTCGCGCTGGTGATCAACACCGGCAACACGCCGATGGAACGCGAACGCGAGGCCTTCGGCGATCCGCTGGAACGCATGTGGCGCGACTGCATCCTGCGCTATTGCGGCGTCCAGAACGTCATGCGGTCGCTGTTCGGCGTCGTGGCGACCAGCTCGGATGAGGTGCGCCGGAGCTGGCTGACTGAGGCGGCTGCGCTTGCAGCCAAGGCCGCCGCGATCGCCAAGACGTCCTGACCGCGCGTCGATGACAGCATTGCTGGCGCTGCCTCAAGGCCTCTCTACGGTGCAAAAAAATTCACGAAAACGAAACTGAGGGAGGGACTTCGGTTATTGACTCACTAGAACACATGAGTTATATTTCCCTCGCCGCCATACTTCCGGCGTCCGCTCTATGCATCGTCCATCGGATACCGTCGGGCGCGCGGCAGACACCGCGCCAGCCAGTCAGGCTGCGTCCCTATCATCCGGCACCCAGTAGATCTATGGATGGGGTGTCGGCTTCCGCCAACCACAACGGCGGGTCGGCGGAAACTGCGGGAACCTCGGAAACCTCCCGCACCGCCGACTGCAGTGCATGCAGTTCCTCACACACCGAGGTCGGCGGCGACGGCGCGGCGTTGGTCGGCGCTGACATCGACCTTCACGCCGAACCAGGCCTCGAAGCCGACGCGGCCCTGGTGCAGCAACATGCCGAGTCCGTCGACGCAGCGATTGCCGCGGCCGCGGGCGGCCGCCAGCAGCGCCGTCTCCAGCGGCACATAGACGATGTCGTACACCACGGCGCTGCGCGGCAGGCGCGACAGGTCGAGATCGAGCGGCGGCTGGCCTTTCTGGCCAAGCGAGGTCGTGTTGACAAGGAGCGTCACGCCAGCGAGCGCCTGCGAACGGTCGTCCCAGTTGTCGACCACGATTTGTCGCCCGTCCGCTGGCGTGAAGGCCACGCCGAGATCGACCGCCGTGCTCTTGGTACGGTTTAGCAGCCTGAGCTCAGGAACGCCGGCATTGGCGAGCGTCGCCACGATGGCGCGCGCGGCGCCGCCCGCGCCCAACACGACGACCGGCCCGCTCGCGGCACTCCAGTGCGGGGCGTTGTAGCGCAGCGCCTCCAGGAAGCCGAAGCCGTCGCTGTTGCGCCCTTCCAACGTGCCGTCGGCCTGCTTGATCACGGTATTCACCGCGCCGATGTGCTTGGCGAGCGGATCGATGCGATCGAGCAGCGGCATGATCTCGATCTTGTGCGGCAGGGTGAGGTTGCAGCCGCGCGCGTTGGGCGTGCGCCGCAGGAACGCCACCAGTTCCTCCAGCGCTGCCCGCTTGGGCTCGACCGGCAGGCGGCCGTAGTGGCCCTTGATGGCGTGCTGCTTCAGCCAGAAGCCGTGCAGGGCAGGCGAGCGCGAATGCTCGACGGGCCAGCCGACGATGGCGGCAAAAGGTCGTCCGGCCGCCTCCTTCAACAGGGTCTCGTAAGCGTTCATGCCGCCTGCTCCAGTCCGATGCCGTGCTCTGCCAGGAAGACCAGCAGCGGCAGCAAGGGCATGCCGAGCACGGTGAAATAGTCGCCGTCGATGCGGCTGAACAGATGCGCGCCCAGCCCTTCCAGCTGGTAGGCGCCGACCGAGGCGCACACCGCCTCGCCGGCGCGCGCGAGATAGGCGTCGAGGAAGCTCTCGCTCAAGGGCCGCATGGTCAGCCGGCCGGTTTCGGTGGCGTGCCACAGGCGCGCGCCGTTCCGGGCGACGACGACGGCCGAGACCAGCTCGTGCGTGCGGCCGCCCAGCGCCTTCAACTGCTCGCGCGCCGCCGCGAGCGTCGGCGGCTTGTCGTAGAGCTTGCCCTCGCAGGCGAGGGTGGAATCGGCGCCGATCACCATCGCGCCCGGTCGCCGCGCTGAGACGCGCACCGCTTTCATCTCGGCCAGGGTCGTGGCGATGTCCTGCGCGCTGGCGCGCTCGGAGATGAGGCTGAGCTTCACCTCGTCCTCGTCGACGCCCGACGGCACGATCTCGAAGTCGAGGCCGGCGTTCCGGAGCATCTGGCGGCGCGACGGGCTGGCCGAGGCGAGGATCAAAGGAGGGGCGGGCATGGATCAGGCAGGCTCGAGGCGGAACAGGCCGCCGTCGTCCGAATGGGTCACGAGGTACAGGAGCCCATCCGGCCCCTGCCGTACGTCGCGGATATAGGGAAGCTTGTCGATCAGCAACCGCTCCTCGCTGCGATAGCGCTCGCCATCGAGCTCGATGCGGAACAGGGCGAAGTTCGACAAGGCGCCGGTGAACAGCGAGCCCTTCCAGCCGGGGAACTTGTCGCCGGTGTAGAAGCAGAGGCCGCAGGGCGAGATCGACGGCACCCAGGCACGCAGCGGGTCCTCCACGCCGGGCAGGCTTTTGTGCGGGCTGATGATGGCGCCGTTGTAGTCGATGCCGTGAGTTGCGCGCGGCCAGCCATAGTTGGCGCCGGCCTTCAGGATATTGAGCTCATCGCCGCCGCGCGGCCCGTGCTCGACCTCCCACATGCGGCCGGTCTCGGGGTGCATCGCGAGGCCCTGCGGGTTGCGATGCCCCCAGGTGAAGATCTCGGGTCGCGCGCCCGCCTGGCCGACGAAGGGATTGTCCGTCGGCACCGAGCCGTCGTCCTTCAGCCGCACGATCTTGCCGCCGAGGTCGCCGAGATCCTGGGCACGGTTCATCTGATAGCGCTCGCCTGCCGTGACATACATCATGCCGGCGCGGTCGAAGGCGATGCGCGAGCCGAAATGCAGGCCGCCTGAGGTGCGCGGCAGGGCCTCGTAGATCGTCCTCGTGCCGCGCAGCGCGCCATCGCCCAGCTCGGCCCGCGCCACCGTGGTCGCCGCACCGCCAGAGCCTTCGCCCGAGTAGGAGAGGTAGAGCGTCCGGTTCTGCGCAAAGTTTGGATGCAGGCAGACGTCCAAAAGGCCGCCCTGGCCGCGGGCATAGACCTTGGGGATGCCGCCCAGCGGCGCCCGCTCCAGCCGGCCGTTGGCGAAGACCCTGAGCCGGCCCGGCCGCTCGGTAATGAGGATCCGGCCATCGGGCAGGAAGGCGATCGACCACGGCTGTTCCAGATCGCGACTGAGCGTCACCAGCCGATAATTGGCCTTGCTGGATTTGAGGATTTCCTGGGCGCGCGCAATGGCGGGCGCGGCTAGCGCTGTTGCAGCCAGGATGATCTGCCGTCGTCGCATCGACTCTCCCAAGGCCGCCATTATACTCGACGCCCTTGGCGGACAGGCGCTGCTAAATCCAAAGATCGGGGGACCTCAAATGTCAAAATCGATTCTGATGCATGAGAATGGCGGACCGGAGAAACTGCAGCTCGAAGAGGTGACCGTCGGCTCGCCAGGCCCAGGCCAGGTGAAGGTCAAGCAGACCGCGATCGGCCTCAACTTCATCGACGTCTATACGCGCTCGGGCCTCTATCAGACGCCGCTGCCCAACGCGGTGGGCCGCGAAGCCGCCGGCGTGATCACCGAGGTTGGACCCAGGACCAAGGGCTTCAAGAAGGGCGATCGCGTCGCCTATTGCGGTGTGCTGGGAGCCTACTGCGAGGAACGCGTCATGGGCACCGAGCAGCTCGTGCATGTGCCCAAGGGCGTGAGCGACGAGCAAGCCGCGGCCATCATGCTGAAGGGAATGACGACGGAGTATCTCGTCGACCGCTGCGCCAAGCCGTGGCTCAAGAAAGGCGACATCGTGCTGTTCCATGCCGCTGCCGGCGGCGTCGGCCTGCTGTTCGGCCAATGGGCCAAGGCGCGCGGCTACAAGGCGATCGGCACGGTGTCGTCGCCCGAGAAGGCCGCGCTCGCCAAGAAGAACGGCTACAAGTGGGTGATCGACTACACCAAGGAAGATGTCGTCGCCAAGGTGAAGGAGATCACCAAGGGCAAGGGCGTGCCGGTGGTGTTCGACGGCGTCGGCAAGGACACCTGGAACGCCTCGCTCGACAGCCTGCGGCCGCGCGGCCTGATGGTCTCGTTCGGCAACGCCTCGGGCGCCGTGCCGCCGCAGCCGCCCGGACTGCTCACCGCCAAGGGCTCGCTCTATCTGACGCGGCCGAGCCTCGGCAACTACACGCCCGACCGCAAGGAGCTCGAGGCCAGCGCCAAGTCGCTGTTCAAGATGGTCAAGAGCGGCAAGGTGAAGATCGCCATCGACCAGCACTATCCGCTGGCCGAGGCGGCGCAGGCCCATCGCGACCTGGAATCGCGCAAGACCACCGGCCAGACCGTGCTGGTGCCGTAAGCAGACAGCCGGCGTTCAGCGTTCCATGATGATCGTCGGCCTCACCGGCTCGATCGGCATGGGCAAGTCCACGGCAGCGAAGATGCTGCGGCAAATGGGCGTGCCCGTGTACGACGCGGATGCCAACGTCCATGCCGTGCAGGCCAGGGGCGGCGCCGCGTTGCCGGCGATCGAGGCGTCGTTTCCCGGCGTGGTGAAGGGGGGAGTGCTCGACCGCCAGGCTCTGGGCGCGCGCGTCTTTGGCAACAAGGAGGCGCTGCGCAAGCTCGAGGCCATCGTCCATCCGTTGGTCGGCCAGCGGCAGCGCGCCTTCCTGAGACGCGCGGCGCAACGCGGCGAGAAGCTGGTGGTGCTCGACATCCCGCTGCTGTTCGAGGGCGGCGGCGAGCGGCGCGTCGATGCCACGCTGGTGGTGAGCGCGCCGCCTTTCCTGCAACGCCATCGCGTCATGGCGCGTCCCGGCATGTCGGCCGAACGATTTGGCGGCATCCTGCGCCAACAGGTGCCGGACGTCCTGAAACGACGCAAGGCGACTATCGTCATCCCGACCGGGCTTGGCCTGGCGCCGACGCGGCTCGCCTTGGCCAAGGCGATCGCCAGATTGAAGAAGAGGCGCGGCCGTTTCTGGCCGGCCAATCCCTGGCGCGAACGATTCACAGCCCAGCTTGCGCGCGCCCGCCGCAAGTAGGGTACAAGGGGCTGTGCGGGAAATCGTTCTGGATACCGAGACCACGGGTCTCGATCCCCTGGCCGGCCATCGCGTCGTCGAAGTGGGCTGTATCGAGCTGGTCAATACGGTCGCCACCGGCAAGACCTTCCACGCCTATTTCAATCCGGAAATGCTGATGCCGGCGGGCGCGCAGGACATCCACGGTCTCAGCGACGAGTTCCTGGCCGACAAGCCGTTGTTCGCCGACAAGGTCGAGGAGTTCCTGGCCTTCATCGGCGATGCCCAGCTGGTGATCCACAACGCCCAGTTCGACATCGGCTTCCTCAACGCCGAGCTGGAGCGGGTCGGCAAGGACAAGCTGACCAACGCCTACGTCGACACGGTGTCGGTGGCGCGCCGCAAGTTCCCCGGCCAGCGCGTCAGCCTCGATGCACTCTGCGAGCGCTTCAGCATCGACAACTCCAACCGCGTCAAGCACGGCGCGCTGCTCGATTCGGAGCTTCTGGCCGAGGTCTATCTCGAGCTGAGCGGCGGCCGTCAGCGTGACCTCGGTTTGGCGGCAGAGGGTGCCGGCGTGGCGGTCGGCGTGCTCACGGTCAGCAACCTGCCGGTTCGCCCGCCGCGGCCGCATGCGCCGACCGACGTCGAGCTCGCGGCGCACATCGCCTTCCTGGCCCAGATCAAGGAGCCGCTGTGGCTCAAGCTTGAGGCCGTCGCCGCCGATTAGGCGGGTAGCCAGTTGCCGTGCAGGCCGTGCGGCACACGGCGCGGCATCACGATCTCCGCGATGGGCGGCTTCTCGATGTCGACGGCGTCGAGGATGGCGAGCACCGACCCGTCCGTCGCGCGATCGTAGACATAGGTCATGATCCAGCCATCGCTCTCGCTGCGGGCGCCGGCGCGCGGCACGAATACCGGCTCGTCGACCTCGCGGCCCGCCCCGAACTCGTGCACCGCCGAGCGGCCGGTCTGCAGGTCATAGCGGGCGATGGCGCCGAAGGCGCCAAGGTCATCGCCTTTGGCTTTGACCGGTAGCCAACCGTAGCGATTGGCGCTGCCGGCGCGCGCCGGATCGACGCGCGGAAACTCGCCGATGCGATCATCGAGCTGCGTGCGCCTGATCGAGCTTGTCGCGAGGTCGAGCACGGCGCGCCACAGCATTGGCGAGGCACCGCCGAACAAGGCGCCGTGCTGGACGTAGTCGACGTTGATGCGGCCGTCGGCCTCGTGCGCATTCATGAAGTGAAAGACGAAGAAGGCCTCATCGGAGAACCATCGAACGTCGCCTGTGCCATCGCGGCGGATCACGGCAATGCGCGTTCCGCGTTCGGGCTGCCAGGACAGGCCGGCGTCGCCGAACACGGCGGGGCACAGGAAGAACACGACATGATCGCGCGTGAAGACGAAGTCGTGGATCATGAACGACGCGTCGGTGTCGATCGGCACGTCGCGCACGATCGCGCCGGCTTTGTCGACCACGCGGTAGGCGAGGAAGGGCGGCCTGAACCAGTAGCGGAACATCAACATCTCGCCGCTCGCCGGATCGATCTTGGGATGCGCCGTCATGCCGTCCTGAAGCTTGCCGGCAAAGTCGTAACGGCCCTTGGTCTCGAGCGTGGGCGCGAGCTCATAGGGGATGTCGCTTTCGTAGATCGCGAGGATGCGACCGGCGTGGCTCACCACGTTGGTGTTGGCGACGTTCTTGATGCGGCTCGGATCGCCGTCCGGCGGCACGTAACGCGGGTCAGGCGTGATCGGGCGCAGCAGGCTGCCGTAGATCGTGCGCCCGGCCCGCCGGTCGGCGCGCAGGCCTGCCGTCAGCACGAAGCGGTTGCGATAGCCCACCTTGCCGTCGGCGAAGGTGACGGCATGGACCATGCCATCGCCGTCGAACGGGTAGTTGTACGAGATCGGCGGATACGCGGGGTTGGGTCCGTTGCGCAGATACGTGCCGGCGATCTCGCGCGGGACCTCGCCGCGCACGACGAGACCGGCGACGTCGAGCTCGTCGTGGACGGGCGCGAAGCCCCCCTTGAGGAACGGATTGGGTTTGTCGGCCTGGGCGAAGGCCCGCCGCGACATCAAGGAGCCCGCCAGGCCAAGATGGCCGGCAAGCATCAGGAGGTCACGGCGGGAGGATGCCATGCCGTGTCAGGCGTGGCCGACGGGCCCGCCTGCGATGCCCGGCATCTTGCCGCCGTTGGCCTCGAGCTGCTGGCGATAGAGCGCCACGAAGTCGACCGGCGCGATATTGAGCGGCGGGAAGCCGGCCTCGCGGGTGGCATTGGCGACCACGGCGCGGGCGAACGGGAAGAGCAGCCGCGGCGTCTCGATGAACAGCAGCGGCCCATAGGCCTCCTGCGGTACCTCGCCGATGCTGACCGTGCCGGCATAGACCAGCTCCAGCATGAACAGTGGCTCGTCCTTGGGCGTCTTGGCGTTGGCCTCGATCGACAGCGATACTTCGAAGGTCTTGGTGTCGAACTGCCGGTTGGTGACCTGGACGTTGAGCGAAAGCTGCGGCTGGGTCTGCTCGATCAGGCTCTGCGGCGCCCGCGGGTTCTCGAAGCTCAGGTCCTTGATGTACTGGCCGTGCATGATCAGCGGCGCGTTGGGCGCCTGCTGGGGAGCAGTGCCCGGCGGGCTCTGCGGCGGCAGGGGAGGGGTGTCGGTCATGGCGTACTTTCGCTCACTGTTTCAGGCGCGGTTTCGCGCGGGCGGTACCACGCAGGGCTGCACTGCACAAGCCGCGGGCAGGCGCGGCAGCCTGCCATTTGCAAAGCCATGGGCCAAATAAGAGAATAACAGTCAGGATTTTGCACCTTTGGCAGAAGATATGGATCGATCTTCCTATCGCCCTCTCGTTGGCGTGACGGCCTGTTTGAAGGAGAACGGCCGCGGCGGCCGGCACCACGCGGTAGGCGACAAGTACGTCCAGGCGGCGATCCATGCCGTGGGCGGCCTGCCGGTGCTGATCCCGGCAATCGGTCCGCAGCTCGGCGACGATGAAGCGGCCACCATCGAGGCCCTCGACCGCCTGTTCGATTGCCTCGACGGTGTCCTGCTGACCGGCAGCCCGTCCAATGTCGAGCCGCATCACTACGGTGGCGACCTCAGCCGTACGGGCACGTCGCACGATCCGGCGCGCGACGCCACCACCCTGCCGCTGATCCGTCATGCGCTCGACCGCGGCGTGCCGCTGTTCGCGATCTGTCGCGGCTTGCAGGAGGTGAACGTGGCGCTGGGCGGCACGCTGCACCAGCTGGTGCACGAGGTCGAAGGACGCTGGGATCATCGTTCGCCCAAGTCGTCCGACATGGATGTCAATTACGGGCCGGCCCACTCCATCGACATCGTTGAAGGCGGCGTGCTTCATCGCCTGCTGGGCGAGCGTCGCGTGAGGGTGAACTCGTTGCATGCCCAGGGCGTCGATCGCCTGGCGCCGCGGGCGCGGCTCGAAGCCGTCGCCGAGGACGGCCAGGTCGAAGCCTTCAGCGTTGCCGATGCGCCGGCCTTTGCGCTCGCCTTGCAATGGCATCCCGAGCATCGGGCGCTGGAGAATCCGGTGTCGATGAAGCTGTTCGATGCCTTCGCCGCGGCCTGCCGCTCACGCGCAGCGGCACGCCTCGGACCTCCCCTGCGCGCCGCCGCGGAGTAAAGACATGACAGCCACGGCCACCCGCAATAACGCGCGGCGCGACTTCTACGAGCGCATCGGTGGCCTCTCGATGGCGCCGCTCTGGGAATCCCTGCATCAGCTGGTGCCGCCGCAGCCCGCGCCCAAGTACCAGGCGGCGCACTGGGACTATGACAAGGTGCGGCCGTTCCTGATGGAATCGGGCTCGCTGATCACCGCCAAGGAAGCGGTGCGCCGCGTGCTCATCCTGGAGAACCCGGCGATGCCGGGCGGTGCCTGCATCACACCCACGCTCTATGCCGGCCTGCAGCTGATCCTGCCGGGCGAGGTGGCGCCGAGCCACCGTCACACCCAATCGGCGCTGCGCTTCATCGTCGAGGGCGAGGGCGCCTACACCGCCGTCGACGGCGAGCGCACGATCATGCACGAGGGCGACTTCGTCATCACGCCGACCTGGACCTGGCACGACCATGGCAATGAGTCCAAGAAGCCGATGGTCTGGCTCGACGGTCTCGACATCCCGCTGGTGTCGATGTTCAACGCAGGCTTCGCCGAGAACGGCGAAACCGACGAGCAGGCAGTGACCGCGCCCGAGGGCACGTCCGACGCCAAGTTCGCCAGCGGCCTGCTGCCGGTCGACTGGAAGCCCGCGCGCCAGACCTCGCCGATCTTCAACTATCCCTATGCGCGCACGCGCGAGGCGCTGGCCGGTCTCGAAAAGGCCGGTCCGCCCGATGCCTGCCACGGCTACAAGCTGCGCTATGTGAATCCTGCGAGCGGCGGCGCGCCGATTGCCACCATGGGCACGTTCATGCAGCTCCTGCCCAAGGGCTTCCACACGGCACCCTACCGCAGCACCGACGGCACCGTATTCTCGGTCGTCGAGGGCACGGGTGAGAGCGTGATCGGGGGCAAGACCTTCCGCTGGAAAAAGCGCGATCACTTCGTCGTGCCGAGCTGGGCCAAGGTCGAGCATCGCGCCGACAGCGAGGCCGTGCTGTTCTCTTTCTCCGACCGTCCGGTGCAGGAGAAGCTCGACCTGTGGCGCGAGGATCGCGGCGGGCGCTAGTCCAGGGCACTAGTCCAACCAGCCCGCCTGTTTCACCTGATCCTGATAGGTCTTGCTCACCGGTACATGAAGGCCGTTGCGCAGCACGAGCCGTGGACGTCGACCGTTGCGTTCCGCCGAGGCGACGGCGCCTTCGGCGACCCACCACGACCGATGCACCTGCCGGCCGCGTGATGGCCCCAGCTCGGCCAGCGCATCGCGCAGGCGCAGCAGGATCAGGTCGCTGCCGAGGGCGGTGTGGATGCGAAGGTAATGGTCCTCCATCTCAAGCGCCAGCAAGTCGCGGCCGAGCACCGGCGGCACACGACGGAAGAAGTCGGCGGTAGGAGCCTCTGCGCCGGAGGCGGGTGCCGCGGCGACTGCCGCAGCGACTCTGGCACGCTCGGAATCGGCTTCGGCGTGCAGACGCTGCTCGACGAACAGGCCGACCAGGATGGAAATGACCACCGCCAGGAACGCCGTCTGCGGAAATATGTAGGGAAAGGCGCCCCAAGGAAGCGGCCGGACGAGCCAGCTATGGACGACGATGACTGCCGCCGTTATCGGCAACGCCGACAGGATGCCCGCCAAAGCCATGCGGGCGGCGACCTGCCAGCGGGTGAAAGCTTCGATCCGACGCAACGCAACGATGATGCCGATCACCAGCACCCAGGACAGCACGCCTATGATGGTGAAGTAGAGCAGGCGCCTGCCCAGCCCCATCGCCTCGTAGCTGCCGAACGGCCCGGTCACCGCCATGACCACGGCAACGCCCAGCACCCACGGCAGGTGATAGGGAATCGTCCTGAGTGGCATCCATTCGCGCATCGTGAAACGATGATCCCGGCAGATCGCGAAAAACGCCAGCCCTTCCACGTAGCAGCGATGGCATGGCGGTCCCGACGCGCCGATGGTGTCGGCCTCCTCCAAGGGAGTCTTAATGCCGTCATTTTTCCAGATCGTCGCCAACACCCCGTTATGGGTGTGGCCGCTCTTGCTGTTCGTGCTGTGGCTGGGCTGGCGCGGCCTGCAGCCGCGGATCCTGCCGGTGGGACGACTGGCCGTCCTTCCCTTGGTCGGCGTCGGCACCTCGGCGACCGGCATCGCACAATCAATGCAGCCCAGGCTCGCCGTCCTTGGCTGGTCGGTGGCGCTGCTGGCGGCATTGCCACTGGGTTACCTCATCGGCTCTCGCCGCTCCCTGCGCCCGCTCGGTGGTGGACGGATCGAGATCGCGGGCGGCTGGTTCGTGCTGGTCTTCGCCGTGTCGATCTTCGCCGTGCGCTACACGCTCGGTGTGCTGTTCGGGGTCATGCCGGCGTTGCGCGCCGAAACGTTCTGGATCGTCCTGTCGGGGGGCGTCGGCGGCATCGTCACCGGCATCGGCGTGGGCTGGATCGCGAACCTGTTGCGGCGGGCCTATCGCCCGGCCGTGCTGACGGGCTAGCCGTGCGTCCGATCCTTCTTCTCCTGATGGTCTTCAGCGTGAGCGTCGCGGCGCTTGCCCAGCAACGCTTCGACTTCAAGGTCCGCGAGGACATGTTCGCCGGCATGGACGGCGACAAGGACGCCTTCGACCGCGCGATGAAACTGATCGACGACACGCTCGCCGCCGAGCCCGATCACGCCGAGGCGCTGGTGTGGCGCGGCGACGGCCGGCTGTTCATGGCCGGCGAGGCTTTCCAACGCGGCGCCATCGCCGAGGGCCAGAAGCTTGCCGCCGAGGCGGTGGCCGACATGGACCGCGCCGTTGCCCTCGCGCCCGACAAGATCGCGGTGCGCGTGCCGCGTGCTGCGGGCCTGATGCCCTATGCCCGCGCCCTGCGTCGCTTCGATCCGGCCGCGGCGGACAAGCTCACTCGCATCGCCCTTGGCGATTTCGAGTTCGTCCTGTCGGTGAGCCAGCCGCACTGGAGTACGATCGGCACACACGGCCACGGCGAAGTACTAGGCGCGTTGGCCGATGGCTGGCTGGCTGTCGGAGAGACGACGAAGGGCAACGCCTTTCTCGACCGCATGATCTCGGAGCTGCCTGGCACGCCGTATGCCCAGAACGCGAGCAAGCGGCGCGCCGACCCACGGGCGCCGCTCACCTGCCTGGGTTGTCACTGACGACTTCTAGGCGACGCGCTTCTTCTGCGCTGCCACCGAGCCCGCACACTGGTCGACCGGCAGCGGCCGCAGGTGCAGGTCGTAGGCATCGGCGAACTCGGCGCGCCACGCCGTGCCGTCCTTGCGATAGAGATAGACGAACAGCACGCAGGCATCGGACTGATAGCGCATTGCGCGCGCCGGATCGTCCTTGCGGTCGAGCGCCCCCGATCCGAACAGGTTGGCGAGCTGGGTCTCGTCCAGCCCCTTGATGCGGTCGAGCGAGATCGGCGAGCCGGCATTGCGCGAGCTGAACACGCCCTTCTCGCCCGTGGCCAAGGAATATTGCGGCGGACTGTCCGTCGTGCAGCCCGTCATCAACAGCAGGGCCGCCAACGCCCCAGATCTCCGTTTCATGCCGCCCCCGTTCTTAAGGGCAGTCTACCGTGGCGGCCTTGGGGGATTAAAGGGCGGCTTCAGTGTCTGGGCGACGTGGACCATGGCTGCAACGCCCAGCACTGGTACGATCAGGTTCACGATCGGGATCGTCCCCAGGAAAACGATGATGATGCCGGTCAGCCACAGCACGCCCGTGTTGGCACCGCGCCAGGCCTTGACCTCGGCCGGGCTCATGCGTCGCAGCGCCACCTGCTCGTAGTACATGCGCCCGGTCAGCCAGCCGTTGACGGCATAGAACAGCACTGCGCCCAGGCCGGCGATGAAGAGCGCCAGGATGTAGAAGGGCAGCATCACAAGGTTCAGCGCCACGACGGCCACCAGGAACACCACGCCCGTCCAGATGCCGGTCCAGATCGAGATGCCGCGTGCCTTGCCGAGCTCAGGGTAGTGCCGGTCCTCGACGATGTCGGCGATCTGCTCCATGAAGATCAAGATCACGATGCCGAAGCTCGCCGGGAACAGCATGAAGGCGAGCACGACGACGCCGGTGCCGGTCAGCCAAACGATGGCTTCGTTGATCCACTTGGTGTCGAAATGCGCGACAGACCTCAGCGCCCAGATGCCCAGCGCGGCGATGGCGACCTGCAGCACCAGGCTCAGCAACAGCGACCACCAGATGACGCCGCGCAGCCGGGGATCGCCCAGCTGCTGTACCGCCAGTTCGAAAGCGCGGATCATGTCAGTCCTCCTCCCCCGTCGTACGGGGGAGGGTAGGGAGGGGGGAAGCCTCACGAACCGTGGCAGCACTGAAAGAGGTCATGATCCGAAACTATCAGATTCTTCGATCGTGGCCTGCCCCCTCCCTACCCTCCCCCGTATGACGGGGGAGGAGATGAGCCACGTCGTTGAGAGTTACTGCGGCCCCACCACTCCCGCCGCCTTCAGCTCGCCGATCTCCTTGGCCGAGAAGCCGCGCTGGCTCAGCACCTCGTCGGTATGCTGGCCGCGCTTGGCGGCCGGCCCCTTGATGCTTTCCTTGGTGCGCGAGAAACGCGGTGCGGGCGCGGGCTGCGCGAAGCCCGAGACGTCGACATAGGCGCCGCGCGCCTTGGCATGCGGATGCTGCGAGGCTTCCTTCATGGTGAGCACCGGCGCGAAGCAGATGTCGCTGCCTTCCATGATCTCGCACCATTCATCGCGCGTCTTGCTGTGGAAGATGGCGGCCAGCCGGCTCTTCAGCTGCGCCCATGCCTTGCGGTCCATTTGCGCCGGCAGGTTCTCGCCCTTCAGTCCCGTCTTTTCGAGCAGCTCGGCGTAGAACTGCGGCTCGATCGAGCCAATGCAGACGAACTTGCCGTCCTTGGTCTCGTAGGTGCCGTAGAAGTGCGCGCCGCCGTCGAGCATATTGGTCTCGCGGTCGCTGTCGTTCCACAAACCGGCGCCCGCCATGCCGTAGATGCCGCCCAGCAGGAGTGCCGCGCCGTCGACCATGGCGGCGTCGATCACCTGGCCCTTGCCCGAGCGCTGCGCCTCGAGAAGGCCGCAGACCATGCCGAAGGCCAGCAGCATGCCGCCGCCGCCGAAGTCACCGACCAGGTTGAGCGGCGGCGTCGGCTTGTCCTTGACGCCGATCGCATGCAGCGCACCGGTGAGCGCGATGTAGTTGATGTCGTGGCCGGCCGCCTTGGCGAGCGGCCCCTCCTGGCCCCAGCCGGTCATGCGGCCATAGACCAGCTTGGGATTGCGCTTGAGGCAAACCTCCGGTCCCAGGCCGAGACGCTCGGCAACGCCGGGCCGGAACGGCTCGGTGAGGCCGTCGGCCTTCTCGATCAAGCGCAGCACCACCTCGACGCCTTCCTTCTTCTGCAAGTCGACGGAAACCGAACGGCGGCTGCGGTTGTGCACGGCATATTTGGGGTCGGCCAGACGGTCCATGACATGCGCCTTGGTGCGGTCGACGCGGATCACGTCGGCGCCCATGTCGCCCAGCATCATCGAGCACATCGGGCCGGGGCCGATGCCTGCCAGCTCGACGATCGTCAGCCCCGAAAGTGGACCGCCCATGGTTTTCCTCCTGCGGAATGCACGTTTCTGATGAATGTTAGCCGATACAGCATCGCTGTCATCCCGAGCGAAAGCGAGGGACCTTTTCTGCAGCTTGAAAGGCCTCCGGATGACAGTCTCGATACTCACGGTCTAAAGTCCGCGCCGCAGAAGGCTCGGAGGAGACGGGATGGGTTGGGGCCGGTTATTCACGTCGCTGGTGCTGGCGCCCGCTTTGATTTATGGCGTCATGATTGGCGGCGCCGCGATCGGCGGCGTCATGGCGCAGTCCTCCCAGGCCAAGGAATACGATCAGCAGTTCCTGCTGCAGGGGTCGTGGTTCCACGGCGTGCATGGACTTGCCTTCAACAAGGACGATCAGCTGTTCGCCGGCTCGGTGGTCGGCCAGACCATCTATCGCGTGCAGATCGATTCGGGCGAGGTCGACCGCTTCATCGGCGAGCCGACCGGCATGGCCGACGACATCGCCTTCGCCGAGGACGGTACCATGGCGTGGACCGCCTTCCTGCTGGGCAAGGTCTATATCCGCCGGCCCAACGGCAAGATCATCGAGGTCGCCTATGGCATGGGTGGTCCCAACTCTATCGCTTTCGGCAAGGATGGCCGGCTGTTCGTCTCCGAGGTCTTCATCGGCGACGCGCTCTACGAGATCGATCTCAAGAACGTCGACAAGCCCGATTTCAAGCCCTTCCCGCGCACCGAGCTCCGGCGCATCGCCGAGAAGCTGGGCGGCCTGAACGGCTTCGAGATCCACAAGGACGACGGCTTTCTCTACGGCCCGCTGTGGTTCAAGGGCCAGATCGTCAAGATCAATCTCGAGACCGGCGCCGTCGAGGTGATCGCCGAGGGCTTCAAGACTCCGGCCGCCGCCAATATCGATCCGCAGGTGAAGGACAACGTCTACGTCGTCGATACCGGCACCGGCGGCGTGTGGAGCGTGAGCCTCACCAGCAAGGAGAAGCGGCTGGTCGCCTCGATGAAGCCCGGCCTCGACAACCTCGCCTTCGACTCGCGCGGTCGCCTGTTTGTCAGCTCGATGACCGACAACGGCATCTACCTGGTCGACAAGCATACCGGCGCTTATCGGACCATCGTCGAGGGTAAGCTCGCGGTGCCCGGCGACCTCGCGGTCGTCACCGAGAACGGCAAGGACACGATTCACGTCGCCGACACGTTCAGCTATCGCACCGTCGACGGCCAGACAGGCGCGGTGCACGACGTGCTGCGCGTGCACGGCGACACCCACAACTATCCGCTCGGCATCTCGGTCGGCCCCAAGCATGTACTGCTGACCAGCTGGTTCTCCAACACCGTCGAGAAGGTCGACCGCAAGACCGGCAAGCTGGTGGCGACCATGGGCGACTTCGCGGCACCGGTCGATGCGCTGGAGACGGCCGACGGCACGCTCTACGTCGCCGAGCTTGCGAGCTCCAACCTCGTCAAGGTGAGCGCCGACGGCAAGACGCGCTCGAACGTCGTCAAGGATCTGCGAAGCCCGGTGGCGCTGGCCCGCGGCAAGGATGACCTGATCTACGTCACCGAGATCGCCGCCGGCACCGTCACCCAGATCAATGTCGTGACCGGCGAGCGCAAGGTCGTGGCCGATGGCCTGGCCGGACCCGAGGGTATCGCCGTCGGACCGGAGGGGCGGCTGTTCGTCGCCGAGGTCGGCCAGAAGCGCGTGGTCGCGATCGATCCCGCGACCGGCGCCAAGACGGTGATCGCCTCGAACCTCGACATCGGTCTCGAGCCCTTTCCTGGCGGCCCGCCCGCACTGATCCCGACCGGCGTGGCCGTCGGCGCCTCGGGCGTCGTCTATGTGAGCTCCGACAAGCGCAACTCGCTCTATCGGCTGACGCCGCCCGCCCCGTAAGCCCAGCACCAAGCTTCAAGGACCCGTATGCCCGGCATTCCGTTCATCAAGGACTTCAAGTTCGACTATGGCACGGCGATGGAGGTCACTCCTCTCATCCGCCGCGTCGTCGCCCACAATCCCAGCCCCTTCACCTTCAAGGGCACCGGCACCTACATCGTCGGCCACGGCAAGGTCGCCGTCGTCGATCCCGGACCGGACATGCAGGAGCATGTCGACGCCGTGCTGCGCGCCGTGCGCGGCGAGACCGTGACGCACATCCTGGTGACGCACACGCACATCGATCACGTCCCGGCGACGCCGGCGCTTGCCAAGGCGACGGGCGCCAAGGTCTATTCCTTCGGGCCGCATCCTCGGCCGGCCCGTGACGAAAATGGGCGCGACGAGAAGCCGGAGGAGGCGGGCGATCTTTCGTTCGCGCCCGACATCAAGCTCAACGACGGCGACGTGATCCAGGGCGATGGCTGGAACGTCGAGGCCGTGCATACGCCTGGTCACATCTCCAACCATCTCTGCTTTGCCCTGAAGGAAGACAAGGCGCTGCTGTCGGGCGATCACGTCATGGGCTGGTCGACGGCGGTGATCTCGCCGCCCGACGGCAACATGGCGGACTACTTCGCGTCCTTGCGCAAGCTCCTGCCGCGCGATGAGGCGCTGTACATCCCCACGCACGGGGCCGAGATCCGCAATCCCGTCCCGTTCGTGCAGTCCTACATCGAGCATCGGCTTGGCCGCGAAGCCCAGATCATGGCGCGGCTAAAGGAAGGGCCGCAGACCATCCCGCAGATGGTGGCCAAGAACTACGCCGACACGCCGATCCACCTGCACGCCGCTGCTGGCCGCTCGATGCTGGCGCATCTCATCCAGATGGCCAAGGACGGTCGAGTCAGGACCGACGACGGCCAGGCGCGGATCGACAGTACGTATCGGCTCTAGGCATTGTAGCCAGAAGTCCGCGCCTCATGTTCCTCTCCCCCAAGGGGGAGAGGAACATGACCAGCTTGAGGTGACGGTCGTCACGTCGCCAACTTCGGCTCGAACCCCGGCACCCACTTCGGGTACTGCGGTAGATCGTCGGTGATCTCGTGCCACGGCGCCTTGGAGGACGTGAAGACGTGCAGGCGCGGCCGCACGCCCGGATCGTTGTCGAACAGGCCGGCCGGGATGCTCACTGTCGGGAGATACGGCGCCTGCCCGGGAACCATCGAGCCGCAGGTCCGGCAGAACTTGCGGAAGCTGCCCAGCGATGATTCGTAGGTGCTGATGTTGTCTTCGCCGGCCAGCCAGCGAAATTTGTCCTTCTCGACATGGACGTAGGTCGCGACGCTCGCCGCGGTGAGCTTGCGGCAATTCACGCAATGGCAGTGGGTCATCGACCGCGCCGCCTCGATCTCGAAGCGGACGGTGCCGCAGGCGCAACTTCCTTTGATCATCGAGTCCTCCGTGCCGCGGGACATCCTATGATAACGTCCAGCCCGAAAGGAAACGCCCCATGGATATGAAGCTCTCCGGCAAGACGGTCCTCATCACCGGCGGCAGCCGCGGCATCGGCTTTGCCTGCGCCATGGCCTTCGCCAGCGAAGGCTGCGCCGTCCACATCGCCTCGCGATCGAAAGACTCGCTAGAATCGGCGCGGGAGAAGATCCGAGCGCGGCACAACGTGCCGGTCGAGATCCATGCCGCCGACTTCTCCAAGGGCGACACGGTCCGCTCGGTGGTCGACGCCGTCGGCCATGCCGACATCCTGGTCAACAATGCCGGCGCCATCCCGCGCGGCGACATCTTCGCCATGACCGAGCCCAAGTGGCGCGAGTCCTGGGAGCTGAAGGTCTTCGGCTACATCAACGCCACGCGCGCCATGCTGGAGAAGATGTACGCGCGCAAGAAGGGCGCCATCGTCAACATCATTGGTCTCGCGGGCGAGAGCTATAATTACGACTATGTCACCGGCACGATGGGCAATGCCAGTCTGATGGCCTTCACGCGCGCCGTGGGCTCGCGCAGCGTCGATCACGGCGTGCGCGTGGTAGCGATCAACCCGCCGGCCACGCGCACGGACCGCATGCTCACCCTGCTGCGCGGCCAGGCCGAGCAGAAGTTCGGCGATCCCGAGCGCTGGCCCGAGCTCACCAAGCACATGCCCTTCGGCCGCGCCGCCGAGCCCGATGAGGTCGCCGACCTCGCGGTGTTCCTGGCATCGGACCGCGCGAGCTACATCAGCGGTGTGGTGATGACGCTCGACGGAGGCCAAGCCGCGCGGCACTGACTCATGCCGGGAGCGCGGCACTCCAGTGCCGCTCATACGGTGTCGAGACAGGACATGATGCGCCACTGAAGTGACGCGCTCCCGGCAAACACTAGAAGTGATAGTTCACGCCGACCCGGATCAGATTGCCGTTGCCAGTCTCGCCGGGAAACAACGACACGCTCGGCGCACCCATGTAGAGGTACTCGATCTTGGTCGACCAACGATCGCTGATCATGCACTCGACGCCGCCGCCGACGGTCCAGGTCCAGTAGTTGACGCTGTTGCCGAACGGCCCGTCGATGCTGTGCTGGCCCCACACCGCGCCGCCGGTCACGTAAGGCATCACCGAGCCCACGGCATAGCCGGCACGAAGACGCATGGTGCTGAACCACGGCGTCCGTTCGGTGGCGCTGTTGTTGCCGAAGCGACCGGGGCCGCCGCTCAGCCCCGCGGCGTAGGTCGAATCCTGGAAGTCGACTTCGCCGCCGAGGATGACGGGACCGAAGAGGTAGTTGTAGCCACCCTGCACGCCGCCTGCGAAGCCGCTGCCGGTGCCGGAGGCGCCGCCGAAGCCGCCATTCGGCGGCACCGAGGTATTTCCGAACAGGCCGCCCGCATTGAGACCGGCGTAGAAGCCGCTCCACGACGCGGCCGGCGGTTGCTGCTGTGCGGCGACGGGCGCTGCCGCCGTCACGACGGCTGCGATGGCCAGTGCGAATGTAGTACGCATACGCATTGATCGACTCCACGACTGTTGACCATGACCAGTACGTGAAGCGGGGAAGGAACGTCCCTCGATGCGGCGAGCGCGCGCACGCGAACTCATCGTGAATGGAATGCGGCGGAATGGAGCCCGACGTTCACGTGCAGTGCGCGGGTATTGCCGTTCACTTTGCTGCCTTGGATTGGTGGCGACTCGTGTTGCCACTGACGACTGTTGACAAGTTATTCCCCCGCAAGCGCCGCCCGGCGCTAGTGTGCGCCAACATGTTCGACGCCCGCGCCAACGCATCGGCCCTGCTGCATTCGGTCTTCGGCTTCAACGAATTCCGGCCTGGCCAGGAAGAGATCGTGAGCGCCGTGCTGGCCGGCGAGGATGTGCTGGCCGTGATGCCGACTGGCAGCGGCAAGTCGCTGTGCTACCAGCTGCCCGCCATTGCCCGGCCCGGTCTCACGCTCGTCGTATCGCCGCTGATCGCCCTGATGCGCGACCAGGTGCGGGCGCTGACGGCGGCGGGCGTCGCCGCCGGCAGCCTCAACTCGAGCAACGAGCCCGCCGAGAATTCCCGCGTGATGGGCCTGCTGCGCCGTCGTGAGCTCCGCCTGCTCTATGTCGCGCCCGAGCGGCTGGCGCGGCCCGACACGGTCGAGATGCTGGCCGAGAGCCACGTCTCGATGATGGCGATCGACGAGGCTCATTGCGTCTCGCAATGGGGCCACGACTTCCGGCCGGAGTACCTGTCGCTCGGCAATCTCGCGCGCCAGATTGGCGGCCGCCTGCAGACGCTGGCCTTCACCGCGACCGCCGATGCGCCGACACGCAATGACATCGTCGACAAGCTCTTCGCCACGCCGCCACGCGTGTTCGTCCGGAGCTTCGACCGGCCGAACCTGCGGCTCGCCTTCAAGCCCAAGGAGCGCTCGTCGCGCCAGGTCCTGAGTTTCGTGCGCAGTCACGAGGCCGAGAGCGGCATCGTCTACTGCGCCTCGCGCCGCAAGGTCGAGGAGCTCGCGGAGGCGCTGAAGGCCGCCGGCGTCAACGCGCTGCCCTATCACGCCGGCCTCGACAAGGCGGTGCGCGACGCCAACCAGGACGTCTTCCAGCAGGAGGATGGCGTGGTGATGACGGCGACCGTCGCCTTCGGCATGGGCATCGATAAGCCCGACGTGCGCTTCGTCTGTCATGCCGACCTGCCGGCCAACGTCGAGGCCTACTACCAGGAGATCGGTCGCGCCGGTCGCGACGGGTTGCCGGCCGACACGCTCACGCTCTACAGCCTGGGCGACATGCAGTTGCGCCGCCTGCAGATCGAGCAGAGCGAATCGCCCGACGAGCGCAAGCGCATCGAGCGCCAGCGCCTGGGTGCGCTGCTGGCGCTCGCCGAAGCGCCGCGCTGCCGGCGCCAGACGCTGCTTGCCTATTTCGGCGAGGCGTCCGAGCCGTGCGGCAACTGCGACCTCTGCCAGGAAGGCATTGAGCGCTACGACGGCACAATCGAAGCGCAGAAGGCGATGTCGGCCATCGTGCGCACTGGCGAGCGTTTCGGCATGGAGCATCTGGTGGCGCTGCTGCTGGGCGAGCGCACCGACAACATCCAGAAGTTCAACCATGACCGACTGCCGACCTTTGGCGTCGGTGCCGGTCGCAAGGCCGGCGAATGGCGCTCGATCTTCCGCCAGCTCTCGGCCACCGGCCTGATCGCCCAGGACCTGATGGAGCATGGCCGCTGGTGGGTGACCGACGAGGGTTGGCAGGTCCTGAAGGGCAAGGCCACGATCGAGCTGCGCAAGGACGCCGCCGCCGCCGCGGCCAAAGCCTCGCGCCGCGACAAGCGCGCCGCCGTTGCATCCGCCGTGGTGAGCGAGGCGGACGCCAAACTGTTCGAGGCCCTGAAGGCACTGCGCACCCGGCTCGCCCAGGAGCAGAAGGTGCCGGCCTACGTGGTTTTCTCCGACCGCACCCTGGCCGAGCTCGCCACTCACCGGCCGCAGACCGCGCGGGCGTTCCGCGAGATCCACGGGGTGGGTGATGCGAAGGTCGAACGCTACGGCGCGGCCTTCCTCGACCTCGTCCAGGCCCACGCCCGCTGACCTTGTCGCCGGGAACTTCGGCCCGGCAGCGCCGTTAAAAGGCGCGCGCTACCGGCAAATCCGCCTGTCGTGCGGCCCAATGAGTGGGCAGTGAGGTGATGGAGCGACACCATGGGCGGGGCGACTTCCAAAGCGCGAACCGGCGTGCCGGGTCTCGACGACATCTTGATGGGTGGTTTGGCGTCAGGACGGGTGTTCCTGTTGGAGGGCAGCCCGGGGACGGGCAAGACCACCATTGCCCTGCGATTTCTCCTCGAAGGGGCCGCCGCGGGTGAGCGCGGGTTGTACGTCACCCTGTCGGAGACCGCTCAGGAACTCAGGGCCACCGCCCAGTCGCACGGTTGGCAGCTTGGCGACAACATCGAGATCTTCGAAGTCGTGCCGCCGGAGAGCCTGCTCGACTCCAAGCAGCAGCAGAGCCTGCTTTACTCCTCGGACCTCGAACTTGGCGAGACGACCAAGTTGATCTTCGAGGCAGTCGAACGCACCAAGGCGGCGCGCATCGTGATCGACTCGCTGTCCGAGATCCGCCTGCTGGCCCAGAGTTCACTGCGCTATCGCCGGCAGATCCTGGCGATGAAGCACTATTTCTCGCGTCACGCCGCCACCGTCCTGATGCTCGATGACCTGACCACCGACACGCTCGACAAGACGGTGCACAGCGTCGCTCATGGGGTCATCAGGCTCGAGGAGCTGACGCCCGACTACGGGGCAGAGCGGCGACGGCTGCGCATCGTCAAGTATCGCGCGCAAGGCTTCAGGGGCGGCTATCACGACTTCTCCATCGGCACCGGCGGGGCACGCATATTCCCGCGGCTGGTAGCGGCGGAGCACCGCAGCAAGTTCGCCCGCCAGAGTATCGGCACAGGCATCCCCGCCTTCGACGGATTGCTGGGCGGCGGCATTGAAAGGGGCTCGAGCACGGTGATCTTGGGTCCCACGGGAACCGGCAAGAGTTCGCTCGCCTTGCAGTTCATTGCCCAGACGGTCGCCACCGGCGGCAAGGCGGCGATGTTCATCTTCGACGAGGAACTCGGGCTGCTGCTCGAACGCGCCAAGCCGCTTGGCTTCGATCTCGCCGCCATGCAGGCGAACGGCCGCCTGCAAATAACACAGCTCGATGCTGCCGAGCTGTCGCCCGGGGAGTTCGCTTACAATGTGTGCGTTGCGGCTCAGGATCCAGAGGTCAGGACGGTCGTGATCGACAGTCTCAACGGCTACCAGGCGGCGATGCCGCAGGAGAATTCGCTGATCCTGCACATTCACGAGCTTCTTCAGTATCTCAACCGGCAAGGCGTCTCGACTTTCTTGACGGTGGCACAACACGGGTTGATCGGCGACATGAAGACGCCGGTCGACGTCACGTATCTTGCCGACGCGGTGATCCTGCTGCGCTACTTCGAGGCCGACGGCGCGGTCCGTCGCGCCCTGTCGGTGATCAAGAAGCGTACGGGAAAGCACGAGGACACGATCCGTGAATTCTGGATCGATCGCGGTATACAGGTCGGTGAACCGTTGACGGAATTCCACGGCGTGTTGCGCGGCACGCCGATGCTGCCCGGTGATCGGCCGCCACCCAGACCGGCCGGGGACGAGTGACCGCCGCGGCCCCATGGCGGCCGTTGCGCGCACTGGTCCTGGCGCCACGTGGCCGAGATGCCGCCGTTGCAAGGTCGTTGATCGACCAGGTGGAAGTCGAGAGCGTCGCCTGCCGCGACGTCGCGGCGCTGGTGGAAGCGCTCGACGACGACACGGCATTCGTGCTGGTGACGGAAGACGCCATCCGCAGCGCCGATCTCAAACCTTTGGCGGCTTGGCTTGGCAACCAGCCGGCGTGGTCCGACCTGCCGTTCGTGCTGGTCACCGACCACGGTGGCGGCCCGGAGCGCAATCCGATCGCGGGGCGGTGGCTGGAGATCCTGGGCAACGTCTCCTTCATCGAGCGGCCGTTCCATCCGACCACCCTGGTGAGCCTGGTGCGCGCCACCGTGAAAGGACGGCGGCGGCAGCTGGAAACCCGCTCGCTGCTGGAGGACTTGCGTCAAGGCGAGACGCGGCTGCAACAGATCAACGACGAGCTCGAGCTTCGTGTCCAAGAGCGCACTGCCCAGCTCCAGCAGGCGCACGACGAGCTGTTGGCTGAGATCGCCGAGCGCACGCGCACCGGGGAACAGCTGCGCCAGCTTCAGAAGCTCGAATCGATCGGCCAGCTCACCGGCGGCGTGGCGCATGACTTCAACAACTTGCTGACCGCCGTATTAGGCAATCTCGAGCTTCTGCGGAAACGTTTGCCATTCGATCCCCTGACCAACCGCCTGATCGACGGCGCCACACAAGGCGCCCAGCGCGGTGCTGCCCTGACCCAGCGCCTGCTTGCCTTCGCGCGGCGTCAGGCGCTCCAGCCCAAAGCCATCGACCTCGCCGAATTGGTGCGCGGCGTCATGGATCTGCTGCGCCATTCGCTCGGTCCATCCATCACCATCGCCCTCGATCTGCCGACTGACCTGCCGCCGGCCCTGGCCGATGCCAACCAGATCGACCTCGCCTTGCTCAATCTGGCGGTCAATGCCCGTGACGCCACGCCCGACGGGGGAACGCTGACGATTGCCCTCTCGTCGGAGAATGTGGCCGACGCGAACGATCTCATGCCGGGCCGCTATGTGCGGATCTGCGTGTCCGATACCGGTTGCGGCATGGATGCCCAGACCTTGACGCGTGCGGTCGAGCCGTTCTTTTCGACAAAGGAGGTCGGCAAGGGCACAGGCCTCGGCCTCTCGATGATCCATGGCTTGGCGCTGCAGTTGAAAGGCGCGTTGCGACTGCACAGTGAACCTGCCCGGGGGACACGCGCAGAGTTGTGGCTGCCGGCCGCCGAGGGTGACGCGCATGTGCCGCCGGCCGAGGGAACAACTGACGCCGAGCCGAGCGTGCGTCGCTACACACTGCTGTTCGTCGACGACGACCCTTTGATCAGCCTCAGCACGGTGGCGCTACTGGAGGATCTCGGGCATGCGGTGATCAAGGCAGCGTCCGGAGATGCCGCGATGGAGGTGTTGAAAAGCGACAAGGCGATCGACCTCCTGATCACCGACTACGCCATGCCGGGCATGAACGGCGTGCAGCTGGCGGCGGAAGCCCGCGCGTTGAGGCCCGAATTGCCTGTCCTGCTCGCCACCGGCTACGCCGATCTTCCGGCGCGAAGCAAGGTCGACCTGCCGCGCCTGTCGAAGCCCTATCGCCAGCACCAGCTCGCCGAAAAGATCACGGAGCTGATCGGCTGATCGGGAGAGCCTGCCGCACATGCGGCAGGCGTAGCCACAGGCCAACCCACAGGAACAGGCCGAGCCACACGCCGAACAGCGTGTGGCTGAACAGCGGATGGTCGAGCCGCAGGTGGCTCGCGATCGCGCCGCCCATCAGACCCGTCAGCAGCACCGCGCCGAGAAGCGCGGTGCGGGACCAGGCATAGAGGGCGGTACCAAGCAGCGTCACGACGCCGATGAAACGAGCAAGGGAATCGCTGGCCGGATAGCCGAGCTCGCGCAGGCTGTCGGTGACCGGCTGGATCGGCACCAGCTTGATGGCGCCGTCAACGGTAAGGAACAGGATGGCGATGCCGCTCAACGCGCGCCCTGTCCACAAGGCGGCCCCGGTGTTCATGGTCAGGCCTGCTTCGGCGTCGTGCCGACCGACCAGCGCACGCCGTAGGGGTCGCGGAACTGGCCGTAGCGGTCGCCCCAGAACATGACAGTCACCGGCATCAACGGCTCGGCGCCCGCGTCGACGGCGCGCTTCCACCAGGCGTCGGCATCATCGACCTGCAGATGCAGGGTATAACCGCCGTGGCTCTCCAGCGGATGGCCATGGTCGGGGAAGGCGTCGGCCAGCATCAACGAGCCGCCATTGACCACGAGATGGATGTGCATGTAGCGGCCCTTGTCATCGGGCGGCATGCGCATGACTTCCTTGGCGCCGAGCGCCTTGGCATAGAAGTCGGCGGCTTTGCCGGCATCGCTGACGCCGAGATAGGGCGCGACGCCGCCGAGGACCGGGGGAAGGGCTTGGTTCATGACAGTCTCCGTTCAGTGGGGCCAACAGGCATGACCCAAGGACGAACGGGGAGGCTGCGAATCGACATGGCGACTCGAGTTTTTCTTGCCGGACCGCGGGCCTCCAACGCCGCATCGACCGAGGGTCGATGCGGCTCTCCGCGCTCATGACTCATGATGCGGGCCTGGAGGCCCGCGGTCCGGCAAGAACGCTTTCCTTGTCGAGATGGTCGAGATGGTGACGGATGTGGGCGGCCTCAGCGGGCGTGTTTGCCAGCGAGATTGCGCGGTCGAAGGCGGCGCGCGCCTCGGCGTGGCGGTCGAGCTGCTGTAGCAGCGCGCCCTTCACGCCATGAAAATAGAAATATCCCGAGAGGCGCGCGCTGAGGGGCTCGATCATCGCCAAGGCGGCCTCCGGCCCGCGCAGCTTGTTCACTGCCACGGCGCGATTGAGCGTCACCACCGGCGAGGGCTGCAAGCGCTCGAGATTGGCATAGAGCAGATCGATCTGCGCCCAGTCGGTTTCCTCCGGCCGTCTGGCTTGGGCATGCAGGGCGGCGATCGCGGCCTGCACCTGGTAGGGCCCGGGCCGGCGATGGCGCATTGCCTTGTCGATCAGCGCCAGGCCTTCGGCGATCTGCTTGTCGTTCCAGCGGCGGCGATCCTGGTCTTCCAGCAGGATAATGGCACCGTCCGCGGCGAAGCGTGCCGGCGCGCGAGCCTGCTGCAGCAGCATGAGCGCGGCCAAGCCCATGACCTCCGGCTCCTGCGGGAAGACACGTAGCAGTAGCCGCACCAGGCGGATGCCTTCATTGGCGAGAGCCGTGCGCGCCTTGGCCTTATCGCCACGCGCCGAATAGCCCTCGTTGAACACCAGGTAGATCATCGCCGACACCGCGGCCAGCCGCTCGGCCCGCTGGTCGGCGCCCGGCGTCTCGAACGCCGTCCCGGCATCGGCGATTCGCGCCTTGGCCCGCGTCAGGCGCTGCTCCATCGCGCCTTCGCCCACGAGGAAGGCGCGTGCGATCTGCCGCACCGGCAGGCCGCAGACGACCCGCAGCGCCAGGGCGATCTGCTGCGTCGCCGGCAGCTCGGGATGGCAACAGATGAACAGCAGCCGCAGGATGTCGTCGCGGTACTGCTCGCTGTCCAGCCGGTCGGCCATCGCGCTCTCGGCATCGTCGAGGTCGGAGATCGTCGCCTCGTCGGGCAGCGCCACCTGCTTGGCGCGCCGGCGCACGTCGTCCATCGCCGCGTTGCGGCCGACGAAGATCAGCCAGGCGGCGGCATCGCGCGGCGGGCCATTCTGCGGCCAAGTGCGCAGCGCGCGCAGGCAGGCTTCCTGGAAAGCCTCTTCGGCCGTATCGAGATCGCGGAAATAGCGCAGCAGTGCCCCCATCGCCTGGGGACGCGCGGCGCTCAGGACCGCGTCGATCCAGCCGATATCGTTCACGCCGCCGGCTTCCGCTCGAGGGCGAGGCGATTGTCATGCAGCTCGGCCACCGGCCGGATCTCATAGCTGCCGGTCCCCGGATTGGCCTTGGCGAGGTCCTTGGCCGTCGCGATGGCCTGCTCGAGCGAGGCGCAGTCGATGATGTAGAAGCCCAGCAGCTGCTCCTTGGTCTCGGCGAAGGGACCGTCGATCACCAGCTCATCGCGCCCCTTGCGCAGGGTGGTGGCGGCCGTGGTCGGCAGCAGGCGAGCAACAGGCCCCAGTCGGCCCTGCTTGGCGAGCTTGTCCTGAACGACCATCAGCTTGGCCATGGTCTCGTCGTGGTACTCCTTGGACCACGCGCCGACCGCGTCCTCGGAGTTGTAGCAAAGGATAGCGTAAAGCATGGCAAGACCCTCGATTTTGCCTAGGACGAACGACCAGGTTTGATTCCGACAAGACCGGCGGAAAAATCGCCGCCTATCCGTCGTTGGAGGACATGGGCGCGGCGAAGGCTGTGCCGGCCTTCAGGATGCGATAGGCGCCGTGACGGATCTCGGCGGCGGTGACGATGCCGGTGCGGGCGCTGCCGCCATCCAGGCCCAGACGATCGCCCTCGAACAGATGCACGTCTTCCATGCCGCTGATGGCCTGATGCTTGTCGGGAGGTGTGTGGCCATGCACCACCAGTGTGCCCTTGAAGCCGCCCTTCCAGTCGAGGAAGCCATGGTTGATCCAGGCCCAGCGCGCCTCGGTGAAGATGGTCCAGGGCCGCGCCAGAAACTCGTCGGGGTCGGCGTGCGGGTCGAGTCCGCCATGGACGAACAGCGCATTGCCGAGCCGCACATGGCTGCGCATGCCCCACAGGCGATGGAAGACGGCCTCACCCAGCGCCGCCTTGAGCAGCGCCTGATCGGGCGGCGCATCGGGACGCCCGACGCGCTCGCGCATCTGCGCCAGGAATTTGTCGCCGCCCATGCGCTTGGAAAGCCACATCTGCTCGGCCTTGCGGGCATGCGGACCGTCGATCGCGGTGAGCAGCATCATGATCTCATGGTTGCCCATCAGGCGGTCGACACGGTCGACGCCATGGGCCTCCTCGTCACGCGCCCACTGCTCGAGCACCCCGATCGTGTCGGGGCCGCGATTGATCATGTCGCCGAGATAGATGATGCGCCGCTTGCCCTCGAAGTCATGGCCGAGGCGGGCGATGGCGCCCAGGAGCGCGCCGAGCTCGGCCGAGCAGCCGTGCACATCGCCGATCGCGAACACGCTGTCGCCGCCCACCGCGAACGGCGCGGGCTTCCAGTCGGAGATCTCGACGGGGAGGCCGAGGGTCGTGTCCATGCGGCCGATGCTAGCTCTATCCGGCCCGGCGCTCCACTGCCGCCCTTGGCGTGTTGGCAGGCGGCCGGCGCTCGAACTCCTCCTTGACGGTCCGATTGAGGTCGAAGCGCACGGCAGTCGCATCCTGGCGCGATACCCAGAGATGGGCCGCCAGCGTGTAGTTGTCGTTGGCCAGGCTCTCGACGCCGATGTCGGCGATGCGCAGCACCCGCTTGTCGCGCTCGATCAGCTCGCGCAGGCGGCCGATGGCGGCGCCGATATCGTCGTTGGCCGGCCGCTGGAAATGCAGCTCCAGGCGCGCGGTGCCGTGCCGCGTCGGCACGCGCACGATCTCGCCCCACAGCTTGCCGTTGGGGATGATGATGCGGGCGTTATCGTCGCCATCGATCTCGGTATAGAAGAGGTTGACCTCGCAGATCGTGCCGCCGACGCCGCCGGTCTCGATGCGATCGCCGATGTGGAACGGCCGGAACACCACCAGCATGATGCCGGCGGCGAGATTGCTGAGCGTGCCCTGCAACGCGAGGCCGATGGCGATGCCAAGCGCGCCCAGCACGGCCACGAAGCTCGTGGTGGCGATGCCGAAGGTCGTCATCACCGCGACGAAGGTGAAGACCAGCGCCGTGTAGCGCGCGCCATTGGCTAGGAAGAGGCCGACCGTGCGGTCGATGTGAGTGGATCGCTCGCACAGCCGGACCACGGTGCGATAGACGAGCCCCGACGCCATCCAGCCGACGATCAGGATGACGATCGCGCCGATCACACGCAGGCCATAGGTCGTCACCAGGGCGACGACCGCGTTGGCCGCATTGGTCCATTGGGCGCCGAAGTCCATGGGCAGGAAAACGTCCCGCCCGGCGGCAGGGTTGCCGCCGTCGCCGCCGGCTATAGGGCGTCGTTGTCGCGGATGAAGTCGCGGACGCGCGGCATAATCTGCTCGCGCCACTTGCGGCCGTTGAAGATGCCGTAATGGCCGACCCGCGGCTGCTCCCAGTGCACGTGACGCGCGCCGGGGATGTTGGGCGTCAGTGCGTGCGCGGCCTTGGTCTGGCCGACGCCAGAGATGTCGTCGAGCTCGCCTTCCACCGTCATCAGCGCGGTTTCGATGGCGGCGGGATCGATCTTGCGGCCGCGGCTCACCCACTCGCCGCGCGGCAGCTGGTGTTCCTTGAACACGACCTCGATGGTCTGCAGATAGAACTCGGCGGTGAGATCCATCACCGCGAGATACTCGTCATAGAAGGCGCGGTGGCTGTCGGCCGAATCGTCGTCGCCTTTGATGAGATGCTCGAACTGGCGCATGTGGGCGTTGATGTGCCGGTCGAGATTCATGCTGATGAAGGAGGTGAGCTGCAGGAAGCCCGGATAGACCCGCCGCATCGCGCCCGTGTAGTTGAAGGGCACCGTCGAGATCACGTTCTGGCGGAACCACATCATCGAGTTGCGCATTGCGAGATCATTGGGCGTGGTCGGGCTGACGCGCGTGTCGATCGGGCCGCCCATCAGGGTGATGGACTTGGGCTGACGCGGATCCTTGTCGGCCGCCATCAGCGCGGCCGCGGCCATTACCGGCACCGACGGCTGGCAGACCGCGATCACATGCACGTCGGGCCCGAGGTAGCGGCAGAACTCCATGACGTAGTCGACGTAGTCGTCGAGATCGAAGTTGCCCTGGGCGAGCGGCACCTCGCGCGCGTCGGCCCAGTCGGTGATGTGCACGTCGTGCTCGGGCAGCAGCGCCTCCACCGTGCCACGCAGCAGGGTGGCGAAGTGGCCGCTCATCGGCGCCACCACCAGCACCTTGGGATCGCGCCGTGTCGTGTCACGATGGAAGTGCAGGAGCTGGCAGAACGGCTTGCGCAGCAGGATCTCTTCGTTGACCGCGACCAGCTCGTTGTCGATCTGCGTGGTCGCCAGCCCGAAGGCAGGCTTGCCGTAGTTCTGGGTGAGCCGCGCCATGATCTCGGCGCCGGCGGCGACGGACTTGCCGAACCAGGTGTCGGTCAGCGGGTTGTACGGGCTTGAGTAGACCTGCTCGAGCGTGTTCGCCCAAAGGCGGACCGGGCTGGCGAGGTGACGCTGGAACTCATACGCCTGGTACATCCAAGAGGACGCTAACACGTTGATTTTCCTTTATTTAATTACATGTACCCGAGGGCAGGTACCACGCGGGTTAACGCGCCAGATATGGGGAGGGCCGCGCCCTCCTACCGCACCTTTTTTGTGACCGAAAAACGCCCCCTAACCCCGGCGCATATTCTACACCCGCGGTGTGTCGATGGCGACGGGAAGTTGCGGGCGCCTGGCGGTGCTAGAGCAGCCGTTGCACAGCCGCCGCAATCTGCTCGGCCTTGGCCTCGTGCGTGAAGTGGGTCCCAAAGCGGCCGTTGCGGTCGAGCAGATAGACGATCGAGGAGTGGTCCATCAGGTAAGGCCCGCCATCCTTGCCCGGCACCTTCTGGTAGTAGACGCGATAGGCGCGGGCGGCGTCGGCGATCTGCTGCGGCGTGCCCGTGAGACCGATGAAGCTTGGCCCGAAGTTCTCGACGTAGCCCTTCAGGAGCTTGGGCGTGTCGCGCTCGGGATCGATGGTGATGAATACCAGGTTCACCTTCTTCGCAGCGTCGGGACCGAGCTTGTCGATGGCGTTGGCCATCAGCAGCAGCGAGGTCGGGCAGACATCGGGACAGAAGGTGAAGCCGAAATAGATCAGGGTCGGCTTGCCCTTGAGGCTGTCGCTCGTGACGGTACGGCCGTCCTGGTCGGTGAGGGCGAAGGGCCCGCCGATCGCGGGCTTGCCGCCTTGATATGCATCCCAGCCGATCCACACGGCGGCGCCGGCGAGGACGGCGATCCAGACGCCGAGCAGCGCCTTCATCGTACGTGACATGGGGCGAAGATGGGCTGCGTCGGGTGGCTCGACAAGCCGGACGGCTGGTCGCACAAGAGGAGTTGATGAGTACCGATCTTGTTCGGCTGACGCAGGCTGCCGACTACGCCGCCCGCCAGCACATCGCCCAGCGCCGCAAGGGCGAGCGCGCAGAACCCTATATCAACCATCTTACCGAGGTGGCGGCGCTGCTCGCCGAGGCGACCGACGGCAACGACATCGTGCTGCTCATGGGCGGCCTGCTGCACGACACGCTGGAGGATACCGACGCCACCTATGAGGATCTGCAGGAGCGCTTCGGACCCGACGTCGCCAGCCTGGTGGCCGAGGTGACCGACGACAAGTCGCTGCCCAAGGAGGAGCGCAAGCGCCTGCAGATCGAGAAGACCGCCGGCAAGTCCCGGCGCGCCAAGCTGCTCAAGATTGCCGACAAGACGTCCAATCTGCGCAGTCTTGTAGCCAGTCCGCCAGCCGGCTGGTCGCGGCAGAGGCTCAGCGACTATGTCGTGTGGGCGCATGATGTCGTACGCTCCTGCCGCGGATTGAACCCGCGGCTGGAGGCCGCCTTCGACGCCGCCCATCAGGAGGCCAGCCGCCAGTTCGGCTGAGAGGAAACGCCATGTTCTACGATGCCGCCAAGCGTGATCACGGCCTGCCGCAGGACCCGCTGAAGTCGCTGGTCGTGCCGCGGCCGATCGGCTGGATCTCGACCGTCGACCGCCAGGGCCGCGTCAACCTCGCGCCCTACAGCTTCTACAATGCCGTGAGCGAATTCCCGCCCATCGTCTGCTTCGCTATCACCGGCACCTACGGCAGCACGCCGACCAAGCACAGCCGCATGAATGCCGAATCGACCGGCGAGTTCGTCGTCAACATGGTGAGCGAGAGCCTGAAGGAGCAGATGAACGTCACGACCACCATGGTCGAGTTCGGCGTCGACGAATTGAAGCTCGCGGGCCTGACGCCCGAGCCCAGCACCCTGGTGAAGCCGCCGCGCGTGAAGGAATCGCCGGTGGCGCTCGAGTGCCGCTATTGGCGCACCATCGAATTGCCGGTCGAGAAGGGCCATGAGACCAAGCGCGGCTCGGTGGTGTTCGGCCAGGTGGTGGGCGTGCATATCGACGACAGCATCATCAAGGACGGCCGCATCGACACGCTCGCCTTCAGGCCGGTCGCGCGGCTCGGCTACAGCGAATACACCACGACCGACAATGTCTGGCGCATGCGAAGGCCGGACGACCCGAAGTATCAGTGAAGGGAGCGCGGGCCTCCAGGTCCGCATCATGCTCATGGCTGGGAGCGCGGCACTCCAGTGCCGCTCGTGCGGTGCTGAAACAATATATGATGCGCCACTTACGACGGAGTTTACTCCGTCGCTAGCGGCGCGCTCCCGGCAAAGACTCATGAGCGGACCTGGAGGTCCGCGCTCCGAAGAGTACGAGCCGGCCGGAAGCTCGCGGTCCGGAAGATCAGTGCGCCCGCACCACCGGTGCCACCGACCGGGCAATCGCCAGTAGCCGCTTGTCGGCCATCGCCTCGCCCATCAGCATGAAGCCGACCGGCAGCTCGCCCGCTGCATGGCAGGGCAGGCTGATGGCGCAGCGGTCCAGGAAGTTGCCGGCCGTGGTGTTGCGCAGCAACAGCATGTTCTTCTTCGTGAACCCGTCCGGTGTCGAGACCTCCTCGAGGGTCGGCGCGGCGATGGCGCAGGTCGGCATGACCACGGCGTCGTAGTTGGACGTGATCGCCGACACCCGCTTCTGCAGGTCGGCGCGGGCGGCCAAAAGGTCGATATAGTCGGCGGCGCCCATCTCCTTGCCGCGCATGATGCGCGGGTAGACGAGCTGGTCGTAGTCCTTCCCCCTGCGCTCGATCAGCTGGCGGTGCCAGGCATAGGCCTCGGCGGCAGCGAAGGTGCCGCGCGCGTTGATGGTGTTGAGCTCGTTCAGCTCCGGCAGGTCGATCTTCTCGATCTTCACGCCGAGGCCCGCCAGCGCCTTCAAGGCGCGCTCGAAGGCGGTCGCGACCACGGGCTCGAGGTCGTCCATCACGAAGTGCATGGGCACGGCGAAGCGCAGGCCGGCGAGCGGGGCAGAGGCGGGGATGGCGACCGGCTCGCCGGCGAACACCGCATCGACGATGGCGCAGCATTCGACCGAATTGGCGAGCGGCCCGATGGAGTCGAGCGAGGTCGAGAGCGGCACCACGCCGTCGATCGGCACGCGCCGCGCCGTTGGCTTGAAGCCCACGATGCCGCAGACCGCAGCGGGGATGCGGACCGAGCCGCCGGTGTCGGTGCCGAGCGCCGCCACAGCCATGCGATCGGCGACCGACACGGCTGCACCCGACGAGGAGCCGCCGGGCACGCGCTTGCGGTCGGAGGGATTGCCCGGTGTGCCGTAATGCGGGTTGAAGCCCACGCCCGAGAAGGCGAACTCGCTCATGTTGGTGCTGCCGACGATCACAGCGCCGGCCGCGCGCAGCCGCGCCACGACCGGCGCGTCTTCCTCGGCCGGCGGCGCATCGTCGAGCGCCTTGGAGCCGGCGAGCGTCGTCTCCTCGGCGACGTTGCACAGGTTCTTGATCGAGACCGGGATGCCCGCCAGCAGAGACGGCACCAGGCCGGCATGGCGCAACCCGTCGCTGGCGTCGGCCGCGGCCGAGGCCTGCTCGCGCCAGACCTTGATGAAGGCTCTGCTGCCTTCACCGTCGGTATCTTCGATGCGTTCGAGCGCCTCTTCGGTGAGCTTGCGCGAGGTGGTGCGGCCGGCGGCCAGGTCTGCAGCGAGTTGCTGGATCGTCGGGTTGGCCATCGGACTCCTTACATCTACTTCGCGCGGTTCTTCACCAGATCGTCTACCACAGCGGGGTCCGCCAGAGTCGACGTGTCGCCGAGATTGCTGAAGTCGTTTTCGGCGATCTTGCGCAGGATGCGGCGCATGATCTTGCCCGAGCGTGTCTTGGGCAGGCCGGGCGCCCACTGGATGACGTCGGGCGTGGCGATCGGGCCGATCTCCTTGCGCACCCAGGCGACCAGCTCCTTGCGCAGCTCCTCGGAATGCTGCTCACCGGCCTTCAAGGTCACATAGGCATAGATGCCCTGGCCCTTGATGTCGTGCGGATAGCCCACCACGGCGGCTTCGGCGACCTTCTGGTTGCCGACCAGGGCGCTCTCGACCTCGGCGGTGCCGATGCGATGGCCCGAGACGTTGATCACGTCGTCGACGCGCCCGGTGATCCAGTAGTAGCCGTCCTCGTCGCGCCGCGCGCCGTCACCCGTGAAATACTTGCCGGGATAGGTCCTGAAGTAGGTGTCGATGAAGCGCTGGTGGTCGCCATAGACCGTGCGCATCTGGCCGGGCCAGGAGTTGATCAGGCAGAGATTGCCGGTGGCAGCGCCCTGCAACTCCTTGCCCTCGGCATCGACCATCACCGGCTGCACGCCGAAGAACGGCCGCGTCGCTGAGCCGGGCTTGAGCTTGGTGGCGCCGGGCAATGGGGTGATCAGGATGCCGCCGGTCTCGGTCTGCCACCAGGTGTCGACGATGGGGCAGCGCGAATCGCCGACGACGCGGTAGTACCACAGCCACGCCTCGGGATTGATCGGCTCGCCGACCGAGCCCAGCAGGCGCAGGCTCTTGCGCGTCGCCTTCTTCACCGGCGCCTCGCCCTCGCGCATCAGGGCGCGGATGGCGGTCGGCGCGGTGTAGAAGATGCTGACCTCGTGCTTGTCGATCACCTGCCAGAAGCGGCTGGAATCGGGATAGTTCGGCACGCCCTCGAACATCAGCGTGGTCGCGCCGTTGGCCAGCGGCCCATAGACGATGTAGCTGTGGCCGGTGACCCAGCCCACGTCGGCGGTGCACCAGTAGACGTCACCGTCGTGGTAGTCGAACACGTACTGGTGGGTCATCGAGGCGAAGACGATGTAGCCGCCGGTCGTGTGCAGCACGCCCTTGGGCTTTCCGGTCGAGCCCGAGGTGTAGAGGATGAAGAGCGGATCCTCGGCGCCCATCGGCTCGGGCTTGCAGTCGGCCGGGACCTTGGCCGCGATCTCGTGCCACCAGACGTCGCGGCCGGCATCCCAAGCGATCTTGCCGCCGGTGTGGCGCACGACCAGCACCTTCTTCACGCCCGGCGCCTTCTTCAGCGCCTCGTCGGTATTGGCCTTGAGTGGCACCGGCTTGCCGCCGCGCAGGCCCTCGTCGGCGGTGATGACGACATTGCTCTCGCAGTCGACGATGCGGTTGGCGAGGCTGTCGGGCGAGAAGCCGCCGAACACCACCGAATGGATCGCGCCGATGCGCGTGCAGGCGAGCATCGCGTAGGCCGCTTCGGGGATCATCGGCAGGTAGATGGTGACGCGATCGCCCTTCTTGACGCCGAGTTCCTTCATGGCGTTGGCCATGCGGCAGACCTCGGCATGCAGCTCGCGGTAGGTGATGTGCTTGGACTTGGAAGGATGGTCGCCCTCCCAGATGATCGCCGTCTGGTCGCCGCGCGTGGCGAGATGCCGGTCGATGCAGTTGGCCGACACGTTCAGCATGCCGTCGTGGTACCAGCGGATATGGACGTTGCCGTTGTAGTCGACGTCGCGCACTGCGCCCGGGCTGTAGGGCTTGATCCAGTCGATGCGCTTGCCGTGCTCGCCCCAGAACTTGGCGGGGTCCTTGACCGAGGCGTCGTACATCGCCTTGTACTTGGCGTCGTCGACATAGGCGCGCTTGGCCCATTCGCTCGTGACGTCGATCAGTTCATCAGCCATCGATTCCTCCCGCCCGTTTGTGCGGCGATTTCCGCCGTTTTTAGCTCGCCATCGCCGGTCCCGGCAATTCGACTTTGGACTGGCTTCTGTGCCACGCCACCACCCCGAACAGCAGGATGACCAGGGGCATCATCGGCAGGCCGAGCTGGTTCAGGCTCCAGCCCAGAGGCGCCAGCAGCCACAGCGTGAGATGGATCAGGCGCTCCAACGGATAGAGGCCTTGTGCCACTCCCATGCGAAATAACGCGACGACCGCCGGCATCAGCAGCAGCAGGTCGTAGTTCAACGCATAGGGCGACACCAGGAACGTCGCGGCGGCGAGAACGGCGATGCGTGCATTGGACGCGGCGTGGCGCCGGAAGGCGAACCACACGGCGACAATGGCCAGCACGGACGCCGCGAGTTGCAGGAGGTTGCTGACGGCGGGTGGCAGGCCGACGATGCGGGCCATGGCGAGCGGCGTCGTCATCTGCATGTAGACGCGCTCGAACGTCTCGTTCACGACAGTGGGCGAGCTTGCCGCGCGCGCGGCGTCGATGAACGCCGCCCAGATCTCCGCGCCAAGCACGATGGCACTCAGCAGCGCCAGCGCGATGGCCGTGCCGATGGTCCAGGCGAGGGCGCGCCATTGCCGCGCCGCGACCAGGGCCAGCGGCACCAGCACCCAGAGCTGCGGCTTGTAGCTCAGCGCGCCCAGCAGCAGCCCGGCCAGCGCCGGCGCGCGCTCGACCAGCCGCAATCCGCCATAGAACAGGCCAAGGCTGAGGAACGTGTTCTGGCCGGCCATCGCCGTCCACACCGCGGCGGGCGACACGAGAATGGCAAGCCAGCCCCACCAATCGCGACGGCCCTCGAGGGCGGTGGCGATGCCCGCGGTCACGGCCATGAACAAGCCATAGGCCTTGCCGACCGCGAAGGCGCCGAAGGGCAGCACCAACAGCAACCACGTCGGTGGATAGAGGAACGGCCGGAACTGCACCGCCTCTGGCAGGCGACCGGCATGGAGCGCGTTCTGGAACGCCGTGAAGGCGCCGATGTCGTAGATCAGCGCCGCCTTGCCCTCGAGCCAGGCGCGGGCGGCGGCATGGAAGACGAGAAAGTCGGGAAACGGCGGATAGAGCGAGGGCCCGATCAGCGGGCCGCCCGACCAGCCGAGAATGAGATAGAGCGCGTCGTAGAGCCCGACGATGGCGCAGAAGCAGCCGGCGATGACGAGGTCCCGCCGTCCGTTCCGCCGTCCTGGCGTCATGCGGTGAACCAGGTCGTGAAATCCTGCAGCGGCGCGCGCTCGGTGATCAGGTTGTTGGGCACCGCGTCGGCATCGGCGTAGCCCAGCGCCAGGCCGCAGATCACGATCTGCTCGTCGGGAATTTTCAGTTCGCGGCGCACGACATGCTGGTAGCGGCTGAAGGCGGCCTGAGGGCAGGTGTGTAATCCCTTCTCGCGCGCCAGCAGCATCAGCTGGTCGAGGAAGATGCCGCAGTCGATCCACTGGCCGTTGCCCATGCCGCGCTCGACACAGAGGATCATGCCGACCGGCGCATCGAAGAAGTCGTAGTTCTTGCGGAACTGCTTCAGCATGCCGGCGGCGTCGCCGCGCGGCACGCCGAGCAGGGTGTAGAGCTGCTTGCCGACCAGCTTGCGGCGCGCGTCGTAAACCGCTGCGAATTCCTTGGGGTAGACGTTGTATTCGGCGCCCGGCCCGTTATCGCCCTCGTCCATCGTCTTGAGGATCGCCGCCGACAGGCGCTTACGCGCCTCGCCCAGGGTGACGTAGAGCTTCCACGGCTGCAGGTTGCCGTTGGAGGCGGCGCGGCTCGCAGTGCTGATGATCCATTCGATGTCGGCCTTCGACACCGGATCGGGCTTGAACACGCGCATGGAGCGGCGGGAGTTGATGGCTTCGGACACGCGCATGAAAAGTCAGCTCCGGTTTAGATGGCGGCGCAGGAAGTCGAACAGCTTACGCCGGGTCTGTGCGTTCTGCTGCTCGGTGAAGAAATGCGTACCGCCAGGCACGATGAAGGTCTCGACCTCCTTGCCATGGCTTTTCAACGCCTCGGCCATGGCCTCGACCTGCGCGACCGGCACGTTCTCGTCGCGGTCGCCATGGACCAGCAGCACCGGCGCGTCGATCTGCGCCACCCGCAGGATGGGCGAGCGCACCGGCAGCCCCTCGGGTCCACAGAGATCGTCGAGATAGTCGCGCACATAGGGGTTGGCTTCGTACCAGCGCGCCAGGTCGGTCGGGCCGTAGAACGACGCGACGGCGCGGATCGGCGGCTTGTGCGCCGCGGCCAGCAGGGCCACCTGACCGCCCATCGAGGCGCCGACCAGGGCGATGCGGTCCTTGTCGACCAGGGGCCGCTTGGCCAGCCAGTCGATCGCCGCCAGCACGTCGAGCGGCTGGCGCAGCCCCTGGTCGTTCTCGCCCTCCGAGCCCAGCCAGCCGCGCAGCGACAGGGCGAGGGCGACGTAACCGTTGGCCGAGAAGGCGCGGGCCAGGCCCACCATGTTGTGGGCATGGCCGGCAAAGCCGTGCAGCAGGATCACCGCTGGATAAGGCGGGTTGCCGGCCTGCGGCTTGAAGAAGTAGCCGCCCAGGGTGACGCCGTGGCCCGGCACATGCACCGGCTCGGCGTCGGGAACGTCGGGCAGCTCGGTCCAGCGATGCGCCACCTCGATGGGCACGCCGTCGGGATCGCGAAAGGCGACCGAGTAGTAGCCCGGCGCGAAGTAGTCGAGCTCCTTGGGCGGCTGCAGGATCTCCGCGCCCGCTTCCTTGAGCTCGGCGAATACCTGGTCGACCTGGGCGCGGCTTTCGGCCGAGACGGCGAGCCACAGCGCGCCCGGTCCGTAGGAGATGCCCTCCTTGGCCTGGCGCATCACGAAATGGTCGTAGCCGCGCGACCACATCACGCGATCGTTGCCGGCCCATACGCGATGGAAGCCCAGCATGGGCAGCCACAGGCGATGGAAGGCCACCGAGCGCGCGAGGTCGCTCACCTCGATGGCGGCGCCGGCGAAGGACGGGCGTGACCGCATCGGCACGCTGTCAGCGTTCCGGCAGCCCGAGCAGGCGCTGCTCATCGCGCCGCAGGTGCTCTTCGCCGGCCAGGAAGAACTCGTCGAGCTGCGGCGGCTTCACCGTGGTGCTGCTCAGCATGGCATGCGCCTGGCCGCGGTGATGGATCTGGTGCTGGAAGAGGTGCTCCAGGATCGAGGCGACCGATGTCGGCGGCGGCGCGCGGTTGGGCCTCGGCAGGACCAGCCCTTCGGCCAGGCTCGCGTCGGTCTGGCGCTCGCAGAAGGCGACCAGGCGGCGGTCGCTCAGCCGCTGAGCGTCGTAGAGCTGCTGGGCGTCGGGATAGTCCGGCGGCGGGTCGTCATAGCGCTTCAGCACCGTTGGATCGCGGTGCAGCGCGTCGATGTAATAGATGTCGACCCACAGGATGTGGTTCAGCGTCGCCCGCAACGACGGGAAGAAGCCCGTGCGGTGCTGGGCGAACTCTCCCGGCGTCAGCGCCTTGCACGCGGTCAGCAGCCGGTGATTGGACCAGGCATTGTTGCCGGCCATGGCGACGAAGTGATTGACCAACCCCGTCGTCGCCATGACCGTTTCGTCTTACGCCGCCTGCGCCAGATTGCGCAGCACGTAGTGCAGCACGCCGCCGTTCTTGAAGTACTCGATCTCCTCGGCGGTATCGATGCGGCAGGTGAGGACCACCGTCTCCTTGGTGCCGTCGCGGCGATGGATGGTGAGCGGCACGTCCATGCCGGGCTTGAGGCCACCCTCGATGCCGCCGACGTCGAAGCTCTCGTGGCCCGTGAGGTTCAGCGTCTTGCGCGTCATGCCGTCCTTGAACTGCAGCGGCAGCACGCCCATGCCGACCAGGTTCGAGCGATGGATGCGCTCGAAGGTCTCGCACACCACGGCCTTCACGCCGAGCAGGTTCACGCCCTTGGCCGCCCAGTCGCGCGAGCTGCCGGTGCCGTATTCCTTGCCGGCGATCAGGATCTGCGGCGTGTGCTCCTTCTTGTAGCGCATCGCCACGTCGTAGATCGGCTCGGGCTGGTCGGTCTGGAAGTGGTGGGTGAAGCCACCCTCGACGCCCGGAACCATCTCGTTCTTGAGACGGATGTTGGCGAAGGTGCCGCGCATCATCACCTCGTGATTGCCGCGCCGCGTGCCGTACTGGTTGAAGTCCTTCACCTCGACGTTGTGTTCCATAAGATACTTGCCGGCCGGGCTGTCCTTCTTGATCGAGCCGGCCGGCGAGATGTGGTCGGTGGTGATCGAATCGCCGAACTGGCCGAGCGGGCGGGCGCCCTCGATGTTGCCGATCGCGCCCGGCGTCTTGCCCATGCCGTCGAAGTAGGGCGGGTTGCGGACGTAGGTCGACTTGTCGTCCCACGAATAGGTCAGCGTCGGCTTGGTCTTGATACCGCGCCAGAACTTGTCGCCCTTGAAGACGTCGGCGTAGCGCTTCTTGAAGGCCTTGGCCGTCACGAACTTGTCGACCAGCTTGGAGACCTCGGCGTTCGACGGCCAGATGTCCTTGAGGTAGACCGGCTTGCCGCCCTTGCCGATGCCGATCGGATCCTTGGTGATGTCGATCTTCATCGAGCCCGCCAGCGCGTAGGTCACGACCAGCATGGGCGAGGCGAGGTAGTTGGCGCGGGTCAACGGATTGACGCGGCCCTCGAAGTTGCGGTTGCCCGACAGCACGGCGCAGACCACGAGGTCGGCGTCGTTGATCGCCTTGGTCACCGGATCGGGCAGGGGGCCGGAGTTGCCGATGCAGCTGGTGCAGCCATAGCCCACGAGGTTGTAGCCGATCTTGTCGAGGTCCTTTTGCAGGCCCGAGGCGGCGAGATACTCGGTGACGACCTGCGAGCCCGGCGCCAGCGAGGTCTTGACCCACGGCTTCACCTTGAGCCCGTGCTTCACCGCGTTGCGCGCGATTAGGCCGGCGCCAAGCATGACGTAGGGGTTCGAGGTGTTGGTGCAGGAGGTGATGGCGGCGATGACGATGTCGCCGTGGCCGAGGTCGTAGTCGACGCCCTCGCACTTCACGCGCTTGCCGTCATCCTTGCGGTCGAACTCCTTCTCCATGTTGGCGACGAACTGCGACGCCGCCTGGCTGAGCGGCACGCGGTCCTGCGGGCGCTTCGGACCGGCGAGGCTCGGCTCGACCTCGCTGAGGTCGAGATGCAGCGTGTCCGTGAAGACGGGCTCGGGCGACTTCTTGGAGCGCCACAGGCCCTGCTTCTTGGCATAGGCCTCGACCAGCTTGGCGGCAGGGCCGCGATTGGTCGTCCTGAGGTAGCCCAGCGTGATCTCGTCGGTCGGGAAGAAGCCGCAGGTCGCGCCGTACTCGGGCGCCATGTTGGCGATGGTGGCGCGGTTGGCGAGCGGCAGGTCGTCGAGGCCCTCGCCGTAGAATTCGACGAACTTGTTGACCACGCCCTTCTTGCGCAGCATCTGCGTCACGGTGAGCACGAGGTCGGTCGCCGTCGCGCCCTCCCGCAGCTTGCCGCTCAGCTTGAAGCCGATGACGTCGGGAATGACCATCGGCATGGCCTGGCCGAGCATCGCCGCCTCGGCCTCGATGCCGCCGACGCCCCAGCCCAGCACCGAGAGGCCGTTCACCATGGTGGTGTGGCTGTCGGTGCCGACCAGCGTGTCGGGATAGGCGATGGTTTCCTTGCCTTCCTTCTTGGTCCACACGACCTGCGCCAGGAACTCGAGGTTCACCTGGTGGCAGATGCCGGTGCCCGGCGGCACGACCCGGAAGTTGTCGAACGCCATCTGGCCCCAGCGCAGGAACTGGTAGCGCTCGAGGTTGCGCTCGTACTCCAGCGCCACGTTGGCCTTGAAGGCGCTGGTGTTGCCGAAATTGTCGACGATCACCGAGTGGTCGATCACCAGGTCGACCGGCACCAGCGGATTGATCTTCTTGGCGTCGCCACCGAGCTTGCCCATGGCGTCGCGCATGGCGGCGAGGTCGACCACCGCCGGCACGCCGGTGAAGTCCTGCATCAGGACGCGGGCGGGGCGGAAGTTGATCTCCTTGACCGACTTGCCGCCGTTCTTCAGCCAGTCGGCGAAGGCGGTGATGTCGGTCTTCTTGACGGTCGTGCCGTCCTCATGCCGCAGCAGGTTTTCCATCAGGACGCGCAGTGAAAAGGGCAGGCGGCTGAGATCGCCGGCCTCCTTCTCGACGGCCTTGAGGCTGAAATACGTGTAGCTCCGGTTGCCGACCTTCAGCGTCTTGCGAGCCTTGAAGCTGTTGGGATGGGCGGCGGCCATATCTTACTCCTGAGGTCGATGCGTGCGGGCGGGTGGCAAAATAGGGGCATGTAGGGGCACAGGCAATCGGCGGATGCGGGCGCGCGGGCGTTGTGCCAGATTGCGGGAATGCAGCCGAAAATCGCCCGGATTCTCCTGGCTTTTGCAGGGCTCGTGCTGGCCTCCTGCGATGCTGTCGCTCAGCGCAATGCCGCTGATTCGTGGGATCCTTCGGCGCGCGAGTTCGGCCGCCTGCCGATCGAGCCCAGCCTGCCGGCCGACCAGCGCAACAACACGCTGGAGGCGCTGAACAAGATCCTGGCGAGCCCCAAGCTCTCGGCCTTCGACCGCTCGATCTATCTCAGCATCCGCGCCTACCAGCTGAACCGGCTGGGTCGCGCCGCCGACAGCCAGAAGGACATTGCCGAGATGGGCAAGGTCCTGCCGGCCGCCTGGCCGCTCGTGCTGTCGGGCACGGTGCCCGAGCTGGCCGGTGGCGGTGATCGGGCCGCGGCGCTGCGCACGCTCGACAGCGCCCTGCAACAGAAGCCGGGTGATTCCTGGCTGGTGATCGCCCAGGCGCAGGTCTACATGCAGCTCGCCGACTATCCGCGCGCCGTTGCCCTGCTGAACGAGGCGCTCGCCGGCTCGACCACGCCGGCCGACCGCCGCACCGCGCTCTACTATCGCGGTCACGCCCATTTCAATCTCGGCCAGTACGCCGAGGCGGCGGCCGATTTCGACGCCACTCTGGAAGGCCGCACCTCGTTCAAGGCGCGCCTGACGCCACTGTTGTGGCGCTACGCTGCCCAGGTTCGGGCGCGCCGCGATGCCCGCGGCCAGCTTGCCAAGGATCTCGGCAACGAGAACCTCGACGAGTGGCCCGCGCCGATCGCCAAGTTCCTGCTCGGCAAGCTGTCGGGCGGCGAGCTCGAGGTGATCGCCGAGACCGACGACAACGCCAAGCGCGGCAACGGCAAGTGCGCCGCCGCCTTCTTCATGGGCATGGACGCGCTCCGCCGCGGCGACAAGAACCGCGCCCGCGAACAGCTCCTGCTGACCCAGGCCCGCTGCCCGACCGTGTCCGAGCTGAACTGGGCGGCATCGAGCGAGTTGAAGCGGCTTTGATAGAGCTTCCTCCCCATCGCGGAGTCCGCGATGGGGAGGTGCCCGCGAAGCGGGCGGAGGGGTCATGAGCACCAGTACTGATCGTTCATGACACCTCCGTCGGCGTATGACGCCGACACCTCCCCGGCTTCGCTGGAGAGGAATGCTCACTCAACGCTCGGGCAGGGTGATCTTCGCGTCGCGCAGCGCCGTCTCGATCGCCGGGATGCCCGACGTGTCGCCGGCCTTGCATTTCTCGACACCGGCCTTGGCCGCCAGGTTCTGCGGCTGCTCGCCCTTCTTCTGGCTCTGGTCGAGCAAGGCTTCGTACTTGGTGACCAATGCCGAGCAGTACTTGGCATCGCCCAACTGGGCAAACGCGATGCCGGGCAGCGCCGCGGCTGCGACGACCAGCAAACTCTTCAGAGGTGCGTTCATGATTTCCTCCATCGCTCGATGATCGAGCAATGGCTAGATGCTGCCCGAAGCGGGCCGCAATCTGGCCGTGCCGTTACGCACGACTGACGGGTCGATTACAGGGCTGTCAGCCAACCAGCGCCAGCGGAGCGATGAAGCGCGCGATCTCCGACAACACATACGCCGGCTGCTGCAGATGCGGACTGTGTCCGCAGTCCGGCACCAACCGCGTCTCGCAGTAGCCGCCGACCTTGCCGGCGATGATGCCGAGCTGCAGCTCGCTGCCGTATTCGTCGTCCTCGCCCTGGAGCGCCTGCACCGGCACGACGATGCTGGGCAGCCGCCCGTCGGCATCCATCGGCTCGAAGCCCGGCGCCACCCAGGCGTCGGACCACAGGGCGAACGCGCCGTCGGTATTGTCGCCGTGATATTTCATCAGCCGTTGCCGCAGCTCGCCCGCGGCGAAGGCCTCACGCGCCTTGACGATGCTCGCCACGCACACCGGCTCGTTGATGGCGTGGGCGGCAAGCGTCACCACCGCGCGCAGCGGCTCGGGATCGGCGGCGGCATAGTTCAAGGCGATCGTGCCGCCGTCGCTGTGGCCCACCAGCACGCAGTCCTCGACGCCGAGCCGCTCCAGCAGATGGGGCAGCACCCGGTCGGCCTCGATCTCCATGTAATGCACGCCGGGATCGGCCGGCCATGGGCTCGACCGGCCGTAGCCGGTGCGGTCGTAGACGATGCCGTTGCAGCGCGTGGCGTCGCACAGTTTCTGAGGAAAATCGCGCCACATCTCGATGCAGCCCAGGCCCTCGTGCAGGAACACCAGGGTCGTGCGGTCGAGCCCGTCCTCTTGCCGGGGCGACAGCCGGCGCACGCGCAGGCGCCGGTCGCCGAGATCGATCAGCGGGTCGGGCAGCTGGTCGGGCAGTTCGTCGGGGGAAGGCACCCCGCAGATGTAGCCGGGAGCGGACAGGCTGAGAAGGCGACAGTCCTGACTTCGACGGCGGTCGGTATTAGGATCGACCGCGGGGAAACAACCGAGCGGGGGAGGGCCGCACCGATGAGGGTCCTTCTCGTCGAGGACAGTGTCGAGCTTGTCACCTTGCTCAAGAAAGGCCTGACGCAGGGAGGCTTTTCCGCGGACTCCGTGCGCACCGCCGCCGACGCCGCCCATGCGCTGGCGGCCATGCGCTATGCCGCCGTCGTGCTCGATCGCGGCCTGCCCGACGATGACGGGCTGAGCGTGCTGCGCGACATGCGCCGGCGCGGCGATCCGACGCCGGTGCTGGTGCTGACGGCGCGCGACGGCGTCACCGACCGGGTGGCCGGCCTGCGCGACGGCGCCGACGATTACATGGCGAAACCCTTCGCCATGGAGGAGCTGGTGGCGCGCCTGCAGGCGCTGCTGCGCCGCTCCGACAATCTGCTCGGTCGCCGCTTGACCTTCGGCAACGTGGCGCTCGACACCGAGGGCCGCCAGGTGATCATCGACGGCGTCGTTCGCTCCTTCCCCGCGCGCGAGACGGCGGTGCTGGAGATCCTGCTTCGACGCAGCGGCAACGTCGCGCCCAAGCGGCTGTTCGAGGACCATTTGTTCGGCCTGTCGGGCGACGTCGGTTCCAACGCCGTCGAGGTCTATGTCCATCGCCTGCGCAAGATGCTCGCGGATGCCGGTGCGACGGTGAAGATCCATACCGTGCGCGGCGTCGGCTACCTGATGGCGGAGGAAAAGCCGGCATGAGGACGCCGTGAACCGCTTTCACTCGATCCTCTCGCGCGTCGTCGCCCTGCACGTCGTGGCGATCGCGGTGATCTCGATCGTGATGCCGCTGGCGCTCTATTGGCTGCTCAACGAGGCGGCCAACGGCCTGCACCGCGATGCGCTGCGCAGCCAGGCCGTGACCATCAGCGGCTTTCTCAGGCCGCAGCCCGAGGGCGGCGTCGCGATGGACATCCCGCCCGAGATGCAGGCGCTTTACGCCGGCAGCTACGGGCTCTACGCCTTTGCCGTGCTCGATCCGTCGGGCAAGGTCCTGTTCACCTCGCGCAACGACGGCGGGGCGCTGTTCCCGCCGGAACAGAGCCACGTCGGCGATTGGGCGATGCGCCGGCGCAGTACCGGCTCGGTGCTGTTCGGCGTCACGGTGGCGCGTGCCATCGACGGACATCCCTATCTGATCCAGGTCGCCCAGGACCTGTCGCACCGCGACGTCATCATCGACGACATCGTCGCCTCGTTCTTCCCCAGCGTCGCCTGGATCACGTTTCCGCTTCTGATGGCGTTGCTGCTGATCGACATCATGATCTTCCGCCGCGCGCTCAAGCCCGTGAACGAAGCCTCGACGACAGCGGCATCGATCGGACCGACCAGCACCGAGGTGCGCCTGTCGGAGGCGTCGATGCCGAGCGAGGTCGTCCCGCTGGTCCATGCCGTCAACCAGGCGCTCGACCGTCTCGAGAAGGGCTTCCGCGCCCAGCGCGAGTTCACGGCCGACATGGCGCACGAGTTGCGCACGCCGCTCACCATCATCCGTGCGCGCATCGACTCGCTGGAGCCCGGGCCGGCGCGCGACGCCTTGCGCACCGACCTCGAGAACATGACCCGCATCGTCAACCAGGTGATGGACATCGCCGAGCTGGAAAGCTTCATCGTCGCGGGCGATGCGCGGGCCGACCTGCAGGCGGTGTGCGCCGATGCCGTGGCGTTCATGGCTCCGCTCGCCGTCGGACAGTCCAAGAGCATCGCGCTCAGCGGCGCCGAAAAGCCGGTCTGGGTGCTGGGCCACTCGGAGGCCCTGTTCCGGGCCGTGCGCAACCTGATCGAAAACGCCATCCGCCACACGCCGGCCGGCGGCGCGATCGAGGTCGAGGTCACGGATGATGCCATGGTGCGGGTGCTCGACGAGGGCCCGGGCGTGGCCGAGGCCGAGCGGGAGTCGATCTTCCGGCGTTTTTGGCGGCGCGACCGCAGCCGGGCCGACAGCCGCGGCCTGGGTCTGGCCATCGTGTCGCGCGTGGCCGAGACCCACGACGGCAGCGTCACCGTCGAGAACCGGCCGACCGGAGGGGCCGCTTTCACGCTGCGCCTGCGACCGGCGCCCCCGCGACCTGCGGCTACGACCTTGGCCGGCTTGACCGCCGCGAAATGACTGTGGCTATGTGCCGGAAGCGCTGAACGACCAACAAGAAGACGGCGATCACTGGGAGCGCGGAGCAGGGGATGACGACGGGACCGGCCGATACCGCGACCGACGCTCGGGACACGTTTCCCAAGCTTCTGGCGATGCGCGCCCGCACCGGGCCCGACCGTCCGGCGTACCGGGAAAAGGAATACGGCATCTGGCAGACCTATCGCTGGGCCGATGTCGCGGCCGAGGTCCACCGGTTTGCCGCCGGCCTCGCCGACCTCGGGTTTCGCCGCGGTGACCGGCTGATCGTGGTGGGCGACAACCGCCCGCGCCTCTACTGGTCGATGTGCGCGGCGCAGTCGCTGGGCGGCGTGCCGGTGCCGGTCTATCAGGATTCGGTGACCGACGAGCTCGCCTATGTCGTCGAGCATGCGGGCGCCCGCTTCGCCCTGGGCGAGAACCAGGAGCAGGTCGACAAGCTGCTCGAGATCCAGAAGCGGGTGCCGACGCTTCAGGTGGTGATGTACGAGGACCCGCGCGGGTTGCGCCATTACGAGGGCCTGCTGTCGATCGAGGAGGTCCAGGCGCGCGGCGCCAGACGGCTCGAGGTGGCGCCCGATCTGGTGACGGCCGAGGTCGCCAAGGGCCGCGGCTCGGACGATGCCATCATGCTCTACACCTCGGGCACGACGGGACGGCCCAAGGGCGCGGTGCTGAGCTACGACAACTTGATCTGGGCCGCCGAAGCGGGCGCCGCCTTCGACGGTCTGAAGGAAGGCGACGAGCTCCTGTCGTATCTGCCGATGGCCTGGGTCGGTGATCACATCTTCTCCTACGCCCAGGGCTACGTCGTCGGGCTGGTGGTGAACTGTCCCGAATCGGCGTCGACCGTCATGACCGACCTCCGCGAGATCGGGCCTACCTATTACTTCGCGCCGCCGCGTGTGCTCGAGAACCTGATCACCCAGGTGATGATCCGCATGGAGGATGCCGGTGCCATCAAGCGGCAGCTGTTCCAGTCCTTCATGGCGCTGGCGCGCAGGGTCGGGCCGGCCCTGCTCGACGGTCGGCCGGTGTCGCTGGTCGACCGGCTGCTCTATGCGATCGGCAACCTGCTGATCTACGGGCCGCTCAAGAACACGCTGGGCATGACCCGCGTGCGCGTCGCCTATACCGCGGGCGAGGCGGTGGGGCCGGAGATCTTCAATTTCTATCGCGCGCTCGGCGTGAACATGAAGCAGCTCTACGGTCAGACCGAGGCCTCGGTGTTCGTCACCATCCATCCCAACGGCGAGGTCTTCCCCGACACGGTCGGCAAGCCGGTCTCCAAGGTCGAGCTCCGGATCGCCGAGTCGGGCGAGGTGCTCTATCGCAGCCCCGGCGTGTTCAAGGAGTATTTCAAGAACCCGCAGGCGACCAACGATACCAAGACCGCCGACGGCTGGGTCCATACCGGCGATGCCGGCTACCTCGACGAGCGCGGGCACCTGCGCATCATCGATCGCGCCAGGGACGTCGGGAAGCTGAACGACGGCACGCTGTTCGCGCCCAAGTTCATCGAGAACAAGCTGAAGTTCTTCCCGCACATCAACGAGGCGGTGGCGTTCGGCGACGGCCGCGACTTCGTCACGGTCTTCGTCAACATCGACATGACCGCGGTCGGCGACTGGGCGGAGCGGCGCAACCTGGCTTACGCGAGCTACCAGGAGCTGGCGGCGCGCCCGGAAGTCTACGACCTGGTGCAGGGCGAGATCGAGCGCGTGAACCGCGACCTTGCCGCCGACCCGCGCATGGCGGGCGCCCAGATCCGCCGCTTCCTGATCCTGCACAAGGCGCTCGACGCCGACGATGGCGAGCTCACGCGCACCAACAAGGTGCGGCGCGGCTTCATCGGCGAGCGTTACAAGCCCCTGGTCGACGCGCTCTACGGGACGGCCAAAAGCGCCCACATCAAGGTCGACGTCACCTTCGAGGACGGCCGCAAGGGCGCGATCGAGGGCGACGTCGAGATCCGCGATCTCGCGCCCCACCCCGGCAGCGGCGCCGCCGCCCCGCTCCGGAAGGCGAGCTGATGCAGGACCGCAGCCTCATTGCCGGGGGCGCGCCACTCCAGTGGCGCTCATGGGCTTCATGGCCGCGAAGGAAGATGCGCCACTGGAGCGGCGCGCTCCCGGCAAAGACATGAATCGCACCCGCTCCTTCAACGAGGTCCTGCTCTCCGTCGAGAACATCAGCCTCTCGTTCGGCGGCGTGAAGGCGCTTTCCAACATCAGCTTCGACATCGCCAAGGGCGAGATCCGCGCCATCATCGGTCCCAACGGCGCCGGCAAGTCGTCGATGCTGAACTGCATCAACGGCTTCTATCATCCTCAGGAAGGCGCCATCACCTACAAGGGCGTGCGGCGCAGCCAGATGCGTCCGCACGAGGCGGCCGAGCAGGGCATCGGCCGCACCTTCCAGAACATCGCGCTGTTCCGCGGCATGTCGACCCTCGACAACATCATGACCGGCCGCAATCTCCGCATGAAGACCGGCCTCTTCTGGCAGGCGCTGCGCATCGGCCCGGCCGAGCGCGAGGAGATCGAGCATCGCCGCGCCGTCGAGCGCATCATCGACTTTCTCGAGATCCAGCACATCCGCAAGGTGCCGGTGGGCCAGCTGCCCTACGGCCTGCAGAAGCGCGTCGAGCTCGGTCGCGCGCTTGCTGCCCAGCCCGAGCTCCTGCTGCTCGATGAGCCGATGGCCGGCATGAACATCGAGGAGAAGCAGGACATGTGCCGCTTCGTGCTCGACGTGAACGACGAGTTCGGCACCACGATCTGCCTGATCGAGCACGACATGGGCGTGGTCATGGACATCTCCGACCGCGTCGTCGTGCTGGACTACGGCAAGAAGATCGGCGACGGCGTGCCCGACGAGATCAAGGGCAACCAGGCGGTGATCGACGCCTATCTGGGAGTGAGTCACTGATGGTTGGGGAGCAAGGATCATTGCCGGGAGCGCGCCACTCCAGTGGCGCTCATAGGCTTTCTAAGCGCGAAGAAAGAGGCGCCACTGGAGTGGCGCGCTCCCGGCAAAGAGCCTGACCATGGGCTTCTTCCTCGAAGTCCTGATCGGCGGGCTGCTGGCAGGGGTGCTCTATTCCCTCGTCGCGTTGGGCTTCGTGCTGATCTTCAAGGCATCCGGCGTGTTCAACTTCGCCCAGGGCGCCATGGTGCTGACGGCGGCGCTGGCGCTGGTGCGCGCGCTCGACATCATCCAGAAGGAATGGCAGTGGCCGTTCGGCCTCGCCCTGCTGGCCGCCTTCCTGTTCGCCGCCGTGATCATGGCGATCATCGCCTGGGCCGCGGAGCGGCTGGTGCTGCGCAAGCTGGTGAACCAGGAAGGCATCATCCTGTTCATGGCGACGATCGGCATGACCTTCTTCATCGAGGGCCTCGCCCAGACCGTGTTCGGCGCCGACGTCTATCCCCTCAGCATCGGCCTGCCCAAGGAGCCGGTCTTCATCCTGGAATCGGTGTTCGACGGCGGCATCCTGGTGAACGAGCTCGATATCTGGGCCGCCGTCATCGCCGGGCTTCTGGTCGCGGGACTGGCCGTGTTCTTCCAGCGCACGCGCATCGGCCGGGCGCTGCGCGCCGTCGCCGACGACCATGCTGCGGCCCAGTCGGTCGGCATCCCGCTCAACCAGATCTGGTTCATCGTCTGGCTGGTGGCGGGCCTCGTCGCCCTGGCGGCGGGCGCGGTATGGGGCAGCAAGCTCGGCGTGCAATTCTCGCTCTCGCTGCTGGCGCTGAAGGCGCTGCCGGTGCTGATCCTGGGTGGCTTCACCTCGGTGCCAGGCGCCATCATCGGCGGCCTGATCATCGGCGCCGGCGAGAAGCTCGCCGAGGTCTTCCTCGGGCCGGCGATGGGCGGTGGCATAGAAATCTGGTTCGCCTATGTGGTGGCGCTGCTGTTCCTGCTGGTCAGGCCGCAGGGCCTGTTTGGCGAGCGCATCATCGAGCGCGTGTAGGGGAGGCGGGGCGTGTTCTATCGCGAGGCCGGCCAGTTCAAGGTGAGCTACGAGGCGGACCAGGCGGTCTTTCCGATCGCCCAGGACCGCCTCGCCATGCTGGCCCTGCTGCTGATCGCCTTCTTCGTCGTGCCGTTCGTGGCGAGCGAATACGTCTATCGCGCCGTTCTGATCCCCGTCGTGATCCTGTCGCTGGCCGCCATCGGGCTCAACGTGCTGATGGGCTATTGTGGCCAGGTCTCGCTGGGCTCGGGTGCCTTCATGGCGATCGGCGCCTATGCCGCCTACAACTTTGCCATCCGCCTGCCGTTCCTCAATCCGTTCGTCTGCGTGCTGCTGGGCGGCTTCGTCGCGGCGGGAGTCGGCATCGCCTTCGGTGTGCCGAGCCTCCGCATCAAGGGCTTCTATCTCGCCTGCGCCACGCTCGCCGCGCAGTTCTTCGCCGACTGGGCGTTCCTGCGCATCAAATGGTTCACCAACTATACGCCGTCGGGCTCGATCAACGCGCCGCCGCTCGAGGTCTTCGGCTTCGTTCTCTCGTCGCCGGCGGCCAACTATCTCGTGTCGCTCGGCTTCACCGTGGTGCTGGCGATCGCCACCAAGAACATCGTGCGCGGCCATATCGGCCGGCAATGGATGGCGATCCGCGACATGGACATCGCCGCCGAGATCATCGGCGTGCGGCCGATGTACGCCAAGCTCTCGGCCTTCGCCGTCTCGTCCTTCCTGATCGGGGTTGCCGGCGCGCTCTGGGCCTTCGTCTATCTCGGCTCGTGGGAGCCTGCCGCCTTCTCGATCGACCGATCCTTCCAGCTGATGTTCATGGTGATCATCGGCGGCCTGGGCTCGATCCTGGGCAGCGTGCTGGGGGCGGGCTTCATCGTGCTGCTGCCGATCTTCCTGAACCAGGCCCTGCCGCCGCTCGGCGCCCTGTTCGGCTGGAGCATCAGCACGGCCACCGTCTCTCACTTCGAGGCCATGATCTTCGGCGCCCTGATCGTGTTCTTCCTGATCGTCGAGCCGCACGGCCTCGCGCGATTGTGGTCGGTGGCGAAGGAGAAGCTCCGGTTGTGGCCCTTCCCGCACTGAGCAGGACGGTCTAGGGTTTTGGCAAGGGCGGCCGTGGGACCGTCCATCTGATGAGGAGGGAACGTATGGGACTTCGCAAGCTTGCGCTGCTCGGCGCGGCGATTGCCTCGGCGGGCGTCATCGCCACCGCCGCACCTGGTTCGGTGTGGGCGCAAAACGAGCAATTCATCCCGGGCCTGGTCTATCGCACCGGCGCCTATGCCCCCAACGGCATCCCGTTCGCCGACGGCGTGCGCGACTACATCACCCTGCTCAACGAACGCGACGGCGGCATCAACGGCGTGAAGATCTCCTTCGAGGAGTGCGAGACCGGCTACGCCACCGACCGCGGCGTGGAGTGCTACGAGCGTCTCAAGGGCAAGGGTCCGACCGGCGCCGCCTATTTCAGTCCGCTCAGCACCGGCATCACCTTCGCGCTGACCGAGAAGGCGCCGGGCGACAAGATGCCGTTGATCACCATGGGCTACGGCCGTTCGGAGAGCCGGGACGGCGCGGTGTTCGAATGGAACTTCCCGCTGCTCGGCACCTACTGGACGGCAGCCAACGTCGCCATCCAGCACATCGGCAAGGAGATCGGCGGTCTCGACAAGCTCAAGGGCAAGAAGATCGCGCTGCTCTATCACGATTCGCCCTACGGCAAGGAGCCGATCGCGGCGCTGGAGGCGATGTCCAAGAAGTACGGCTTCGAGTTCCTGCCCATCCCGGTGCCGGCGCCAGGCAGCGAGCAGAAATCGCAGTGGCTGCAGATCCGCCAGCAGCGGCCCGATTACGTGCTGCTGTGGGGCTGGGGCGTCATGAACTCGGCCGCCGTTACCGAGGCGGGCAATGTCAACTACCCGCGCGACAAGATGATCGGCGTGTGGTGGTCGGGCGCCGAGCCCGATGTCGTGCCGGCCGGTGACAAAGGCGCGGGCTACAAGGCGCTGATGCTGCAGCATCCCGCCGGCAAGGCGCCGGTCTATGCCGATCTCGAGAAATACGTCATCGGACCGGGCAAGTCGCTGGCCAAGCCCGATGAGATCGGCTCGGTGCTGTACAATCGCGGCCTGATCAACTCGATGCTGGGCACCGAATCGATCCGCACGGCCATGGCCAAGTTCGGCAACAAGCCGATGACCGGCGAGCAGGTGCGCTGGGGCATCGAGCATCTCGACCTCACGGCCGAGCGAATCAAGCAGCTGGGCTTCGAGGGCATGATCGGACCGATCAAGGTCTCGTGCGCCGACCACGAGGGCACCCGGCTGAGCCGCGTCCACCAGTGGGATGGCAAGCAGTGGAAGGTGATCTCGGACTGGTACACGGCCGACGACACGCTGCTGGCGCCGATGGTCAAGGACACGGCAGCCAAGTACGCCGCCGAGAAGAAGATCACCCCACGCGACTGCTCCAAGGAGAGCTGAGATCAGAGGAAACCTCGTCCTGAGGAGCGGCCCGCAGGGTCGCGTCTCGAAGGACGGCCACAGACCTGCTGTGGCCTACCCACGCGCGGTTTACCGCGCGCATTCGAGACGCAGCGCTGCGCGCTGCTCCAGGGTGAGGACTTTGCGCGAAGGGGCAGCATGAGCGTCACGACGCCGGCACCTGCCAAAGCGGCCAACGTCCTCGACGTCGCCAGCATCGAGGTCATCTACAACCACGTCATCCTGGTGCTGAAGGGCGTGTCGCTCGCCGTGCCGGAAGGATCGATCGTGGCCTTGCTGGGCGCGAACGGCGCCGGCAAGTCGACGACCCTGAAGGCGATCTCCAACCTGCTGCTGGCCGAGCGCGGCGAGGTCACCAAGGGCCAGGTCCATTGCCGCGGCGAGCGCGTCGACGGGCTCTCGCCCAACGATCTCGTGAAGCGCGGCGTCATCCAGGTGATGGAGGGCCGCCATTGCTTCGGCCATCTGACGGTCGAGGAGAACCTTCTGACCGGCGCCTTCATCCATGGCGGCAAGCGCCGCCAGATCGCCGACGATCTCGAGAAGGTCTACCACTACTTTCCGCGCCTCAAGGTTAGGCGCGCCAGCCAGGCGGGCTACACGTCGGGCGGCGAGCAGCAGATGACGGCGATCGGCCGCGCCCTGATGAGCCGGCCCAACACCATCCTGCTCGACGAGCCGTCGATGGGGCTGGCGCCGCAGCTGGTCGAGGAGATCTTCGAGATCGTGAAGAACCTCAACGAGCAGGAGAAGGTCTCGATCCTGCTGGCCGAGCAGAACACCAACGTCGCCCTGCGCTACGCCCATTACGGCTACATCCTGGAGAACGGCCGCGTGGTGCTCGACGGCGACGCCGCCTCGTTGCGCGAGAACGAGGACGTGAAGGAGTTCTACCTCGGCATCGGCGGCGAGGGCCGCCGCTCGTTCCGCGACGTCAAGCACTACCGCCGGCGCAAACGCTGGCTCTAGCCTTTAGGGCTTTGGTCACAATCCGGGCATTGGTCACCAGAAAGCCACGGAACTTTTTTGCATATCTTGATAAGGCGGGGCGGACCGATAACCGGTGGGGAGGGGCCCAATGCCGATCAGTTGGGGAGTGGATCATGCCGCTCGCCTGGTCCTGGCGACCGGCCGCGGCGAGCTCAGCAGGACAGACCTCGAGCAGTATCTCGACAGGTTGGCCGCGGCAGCCACGCTGTCGTTCAGCAAGGTCTTCCATATGGATGACTGTCACTTGGCGTTGACCGACGACGATCTGGCCGCCATCGGGGCCAAGGTCCGCAGCTACGAAGGTGTCGGCTCCATGGGGCGGGTGGCGGTGATAGCCGCCACCGACGAGCTCTACGACCAGGCCCGGCTGTTCGACGCGATGGTGGTTGCGGAACGGCCGCTCAGGATCTTCCGCGATGCCGGTGCGGCATACGACTGGCTGGCCTCCGAGCCGGTCCAGCAGCCGGGCGTCGACACGCCGCTGTTCCCCGATCCGAGGCTGCCGCTCGAATAGCGCCTCGCTCAGGCGGAGGTGTCGGAGAGCTTCATCAGGACAAGGCCGCTCACGATCAGCGCCGCCGCGACGATGCGGCCGAGGCTCGCCTGCTCGCCCAGAACGGCGATGCCGAAGATGAACGCGCCCACCGCGCCAATGCCCGTCCATACCGAATAGGCCGTGCCGAGCGGCAGCGTCTTCATCGAGATCGACAGCAGCACCATGCTGGCGACCATGCCGATCAGGCGATAATGGTCGGCCAGACCTTGGTGAAGCCCATCGAGTGCTTCATGGCCGACGACCAGACGATCTCGAGCAGGCCCGCGACAGTCAGATAAACCCAAGCCATGTGTGCTTTTCCGTCAAGCGGCCTTGCTTTCCGCCGCCTTCTTCTGGATCGGCGGCGCGAAACGGAAGGCGGTGCCCAGCCGATTCCAGGCATTGATGTTGGCCACCGCCACGCTGAGGGCGATCAACTCGGCCTCGCTGAAATGACGGCGCGCCGTTTCGTAGGCCTCGTCGGACACGCTGCGCCCGTCGAGCCGAGTCAACGCCTCGGCCCAGGCCAACGCGGCACACTCGCGCTCGGAGAAGATGCCGGCCTCGTGCCAGGTCGCAACCAGGTCGAGCTTCTCCTGCGGCACGCCGAGCCGCCGCGACACGTTGAGATGGATCTGCAGGCAGAAGGCGCAGTTGTTGATCTGCGACACGCGCAGCTTCACCAGCTCGACCAGCGACTTGTCGAGGCCCGAGTCCTCGGTGCTCTTGCCCATCGCCAGCAGGGCGGCCTGGGCGCTGGGTACGGTCTTCTGGAAGGTCTCGTAGGAAATGCGGACATGGGACATGTGCGGCTCCATGATATTCGAACTCTGATATAATCATCTCCCTATGGAGTTCGCAAGAATGGGTGTTTGCTACCGACGATAGATTGCCCCGATTCACATGCAGTCCTACTAAGGGCGGGCCATGGCCAACGAATCCAGCAATCTGGTTCTTGAACATCTCCGACCTCTCCGGTCGGACGTGGGCGAGATGAAAGACGATGTACGCGAGGTCAAGCGACGCCTGACGTCGTTGGAGGTTTCCGTAGCAAACCTGCATGGCGACTTTGCTGGACAGTCGGTACGAATTGACCGGGTCGAGCTCAGGCTGGAGCGGATCGAGAATCGTCTGAGCTTGCGCGACGTTTAGGCGTGCGCCGCCTTGGCAAAGGGCGGGCCCCGCGGCTACCGTGCCGCAAAGCCCGAGGAAACGCCCATGTCCAAGCATTACGACACGCTGGAAACCCGCACGCCCGCCGAGCGCGAGAAAGCGCTGATGCAGGCCCTGCCGCAGCAGATCGCCCACGCCAAGGCCAATGCGCCATTCTTTAAGGATTGGCTGAAGGACGTCGATCCCGCCTCAGTCACTTCGCGCGCCGCGCTGGCCAAGCTGCCGGTGCTGCGCAAATCCATGCTGAGTGAGGTGCAGAAGAAGAACCCGCCGATGGGCGGCCTGATCGCCGTGCCCATGAGCAAGGTTCGGCATGTCTTCATGTCGCCCGGGCCGATCTTCGAGATCGACACCGACGAGCCCGACTATTTCCGCGGCGCGCGGGCGATGTATGCCGGCGGCTTCCGGCCGGGCCACGTCGTCTACAACACCTTCTCCTATCACCTGACTCCGGCCGGCATCATGATGGAATCGGCGTTGCGCGCCCTGGGCTGCGCCGTCGTGCCGGGCGGCGTCGGCAATACCGAGCTGCAGCTCGACGCCATCGCCGGCATCAAGCCGGATTGCTACGTCGGCACGCCCTCGTTCCTGAAGATCCTGATCGAGAAGGCGGCCGAGCTGAAGAAGGACATCTCCTCGCTGAAGCACGCCTTCGTCGGCGCCGAGGCCTTGCCGCCGTCGTTGCGCCAGATGTTCATCGACAAGGGCATGACCTGCCTGCAGAGCTACGGCACCGCGGATGTCGGCACCATCGCCTACGAGAGCGAGGCAATCCAGGGCATGACGGTCGACGAAGGCGTGATCCTCGAGATCGTGCGGCCCGGCACCGGCGATCCCGTGCCCGAGGGCGATGTCGGCGAGGTCGTCGTCACGACCTTCAACCGCGCCTATCCGCTGGTCCGCTTCGGCACCGGCGACATGTCGGCGGTGCTGGCCGGTCCCAGCCCCTGCGGGCGCACCAACATGCGCATCAAGGGGTGGATGGGCCGCGCCGACCAGCGCACCAAGGTGCGCGGCATGTTCGTCGATCCCGAGCAGATCGCGGAGATCGCCCGGAAGCATCCGGGTCTGGGCCGCCTGCGCCTGGTCATCGACTGGGTCAACCAAGCCGACGTCATGACCCTCAAGGTCGAGGCGCCGTCACCATCGGGCGATCTCGAGAAGGCGATGGAAGGCACCATCCGCACCGTGTGCAAGGTCGGCGGCAAGGTCGAGTTCGCCAAGCCCGGCAGCCTGCCCAACGACGGCAAGGTGATCGACGACGTGCGCAAGTACACATGATCGTCCGCGATGCGCACCCGGGCGATGCTGCGGCCGTCCATCGCCTGATCGGCCAGCTGGCCGACGCGCCGGGCGACGCGGCGTTCGGCGCCCGTTTCGAGCGCGTCCTCGCCGAAGATGGGCACCGCATCATCGTCGCCGAGAGCGATGGCAGCGTGGTGGGCGTCCTGCATGTCTTTGAGCGGCCGGCGCTCGAAAAGCCGTGCGAAGCTATCGTCCAGGCGCTCGTTGTCGACAGCGATGCCCGCAGCAGCGGTGTCGGCGAAGCGCTGATGCGCGAGGCCGAGGCGTGGGCACAGAGCCGCAAGCTTGGCTCGGTCTCGCTCTACAGCGGCGAACATCGCAAGCGCGCCCACGCGTTCTACGAGCGCATCGGCTATTGCAAGAAGGCCACATCCGTGCGCCTGGAACGCACGCTATAGGCTTTTCGCCGCCTCGCGCATGGCATTGAGGAAGGCTGCACCCCAGGGCCATGATGTCAGTTGACGTCGAGCTTCAGCCCTTCCTTGTCGATCACGCCCTTCCACAACGCGATCTGCGCGTTCACGAATGTGTCGAACTCAGCCGGCGTGCCGTAGGCGGGAAAGCCCGCCATGGCCGAGAACTTCTCCTTGGTCTTGGGATCGTCGAGCCAGACTTTCATCTGGGCGTTCATCGCCTCGACGATCGGCTTGGGCGTCGCCGCCGGCAGAAACACGCCGAACCAGGTTGAGACGTCGAACGGCTTGAGCTCGGGCATGGTCTCGCAGATCGGCACCAGCTCGGGCGTCAGCGGATTGCGCTGGGCCGAGGTGATGCCGAGCGCCCTGAGCTTGCCCGCGCGCACGAACTCGATCGAGGTCGTGAGATTGTCGAAGAAGAACTGCGTCACGCCCGCCGTCAGGTCCTGCAGGGCGGGCGCGGCGCCGCGATAGGGGATGTGCTCGGCCTTGGTCCCGGTGAGCTGCAGGAACCAGGCGCCCGAGAGATGCGGCGACTGGCCGGTGCCCGACGAGGCGTAGGACGCCTTGCCGTTCTGCGCCCTGAGCCAGGCCACGAACTCCGGCACCGTCTTGGCCGGCACCGAGGGATGTACCACCAGGACGTTGGGCGCGGTGATGACGCAGGACACCGGCGCCAGGCTCTGCGGCCCGTAGGGCATGTTGCGATAGAGCGAGTAGGCGATCGATTGCGGGCCGATATTGCCCATCAGGGCGGTCGAGCCGTCGGGGGCCGATTTCACCACCTCGTTGGAGCCAATGACGCCGCCCGCACCCGACTTGTTGTCGACCACGCAGGACTGGCCCCAGGCGCCTTGCAGGTAGGCCGCCAGCAGGCGGCCAACGATGTCGGTCGTGCCGCCGGGGGCGGCCGGCACGACGATGCGGACGGCCTGGCTCGGCTTCCATGCAGCCTCGGCGGATGCCGCCCGAGACAGCACGCTGGCCATCGGCCAAGTCGCCGCACCGGCTAGTCCGGCGGCCAGGGCCGTGCGGCGGGAAAGCGAGCGTTTCATGCGTTTCCTCGACGTTCGTTAAATATCGTTTAGGTTGCCCGTAACACGGGCGGACTGGCAAATCCGCCACATTTCCCGTATCAATTCAATGTGCGGCTGCCCTTCGATTCCCCTCGTTCCAAATGGGGGCCGCGCCAAGGAGGATTATCTTGAAGAGACGCACATTCGTCTCCGGCAGCGCGGCGCTGGCGGCCGCCGGTTTCGCATCGAGGACCGCTTCGGCGGCCAGCATCAAGCCCTACAGCTGGGATCTCAACCCGCCAACCGATACGCGCGACAACTTCATCGCCTGGGGCAAGAGCCGCGGCGAGGATCCGGTGTTCCTCGGCCAGCGCTGGGACCGCTTCCAGGCCCTGGTCAAGAACAAGGACATCTGGGGAGCGGCCACCATCCGCGCCTTCCTGCTGACGCCGCGCGAGGAATTCGCCTCGATCAACCCGGCGATCCACAAGCGCGCCTACGAGCACGCCTTCCTCGACATCGGGTATGGCGTCACCATGTCCGGCCCGCACATCCAGGGCCGCATGACCAACGTGATCGACGTCAAGCGCGGCGAGAAGGTGCTGGAGATCGGCACCGGTTCGGGCGTGCAGTCGGCCTACATCGCCAACCTGACCGAGAACGCCTACACGATCGAGATCATCGCCCCGCTGCAGGCTCGCACGAGCGCCCTCTACGACAAGCTGATCGAGAAGGGCTACACCGAGTACCAGCACATCAAGCGCAAGGCCGCCGACGGCTACTACGGCTGGGAAGAGGCCGGCCCCTTCGACAAGATCATCGTGACCTGCGGCATCGACCATGTGCCGCCACCGCTCCTGCAGCAGCTGAAGCCGGGCGGCCTGATGGTGATCCCGGTCGGCCCGCCTGGCGCCCAGCGCGTCCTCAAGGTCGCCAAGCTCCAGGGCGCCGACGGTTCGATCACCACGACCCGTGAGGACATCTACGGCGGCAAGATCGTGCCGTTCGTCCCCTTCACCAAGCTCGAAGGCGACAAGATCGTCGGTACGCATAACCGCTAAGGGAGCGCGGGCCAACGTCGCGGTAAACCGCGACGCGCCCGCATCTTCCCCCTCATTGAGTGCGGGCCAGAGGCCCGCGCTCCCATAAGACCGAAACGGAGTCCCCCTTGACCGTCACGGTCGATCTCGACCATCGCCCGCCGCTTACCTTCTATCTGTCCGTTGGGCTTGTCGCCGGCAGCATCATCGCGCTGCAGATCGGCATCATGCGTGTGTTCTCGGTCGGCAGCTGGGCGCATTTCGGCTCGCTGGTGGTGAGCCTCGCCATGTTCGGCTTCGGTCTCACCAGCGCCGTGATGTGCGTCGGCAAGGGCTGGTTCGAGCGGCACTGGGAGGGCGCGGTCAAGGGCGCGCTGCTGGCCTTCGGGCCGCTGATGGTGGTGTGCAACCTCGCCGCCCAGCAGGTGCCGTTCAACGCCATCTTCCTGGTGTCGGATCCGATGCAGAAGTGGCGGCTGTTCGCCAACTTCGTGCTCTACTTCCTGCCGTTCCTGGCTGGTGCGCTCTATCTCGGCGTCGTCTTCCTCAAGGCGCGGAAGAGCTTCAACCGCGTCTACTTCGCCGACCTGGTGGGCTCGGGCCTGTGCGGCCTCTCCGTCCTGCTGGCGATGTACTTCTTCCGGCCCGACGATCTCATCATGGCGCCGCTGCTCTTGTGGCTGGCGGGCGGCGTGCTGTGGTTCCTGGCGCTCGGCGACCGGCGGGGCATCGTGGCGATCGTCGTGGTCGCGGTGCTGTCGGCTGTCGTGCACTACGTCGCGCCGGACGCGCTCGGCGTGCCCAAGCTCGCCGTCTCCGACTACAAGGGCGTCAGCTACGCCCGCAAGTTCCCCGACAACCAGCGCACCTACGAGCGCGCCTCGCCATTCGGCTACCTTGAGATCTATTCGAGCTCGTACCTGCATTTCGCGCCGGGCCAGTCGGACAACGCCGCGTTCAACCTGCCGACGATGCCGAAGAACGCCTATCTCGGCCTCTATATCGACTCGGAGGGACCGTCGGGCATCATCAAGGACCTGCCGGCCAGTGAGACGGCGTACTTCAAGTACCTGTCGATGTACTACCCGTACGTCCTGAAGCAGAAGCCGGATACGTTCGTGGTCCAGTTCGGCGGCGGCCTCTCGACCGCGGTGGCGCTGAAGGCCGGCTCCGAGCATGTCACCGTCGCCGAGGGCAATCCCGCGATCCTGACGGCGTTCCGCGAGGACAAGGGCCTGCGCGACTTCACGGGCGACGTCCTCAACAATCCCAAGGTCTCCGTCATCGACTATGACGGCCGCCTCTATCTCGCCCACACCACGAACCGCTACGACGTCATCGACCTTTCGCTGGCCGATTCAGCCGGCCTTTCGAGCCCCGGCGGCTTCTCCATCGTCGAGAAGTACTCCTACAGCCGCGAGGCGATGGAATCCTACATGCGGGCGCTGAAGCCCGGCGGCATCCTGTCGGTGACGCTGTGGAACAAGGAAGAGCCACCGAAGTCGGTGCTGAAGCTCTACGCCACCATGGCGGCGGCGGCGCGCGAAGTCGGTGGCCCGGACATCGTCAAGGATTTCTACGTCGCGTCGTCCTACCTCTCGACCGCAACGGTGCTCTACAAGCGCGGCGGCTTCACCGCCGAGGACATCGAGAAGCTGAACGCCCACACCAAGGCGATGTCCTTCGACGAGATCTATTACCCCGGCATCACGGTCGATACGTCCGAGCTGAAGCAGATCCTCCAGGACTATCACGACCAGTTCTTCTTCGAGGGCGCGCCGCCCGATCCGACCGGGCCGGCCACGGAAACCGCGCCCAACGACAAGCCGCCGCCCGGCATGACCCCTGCCGGCGCCGACGCCAAGACCGAGGCCAAGGACGAGGCGCCGCCGGCGCCCAAGGTGCCAGCGGTCGTGCTCGGCCGTTTGGCCTGGCACCATCTGATCAACGGCGGCTGGCAGAAGGTGGCGGACGACTATGTCTTCGACACCCGCGTGCTCACCAACCACCAGCCCTACTTCGCCGCCTACATCAAGGTGAAGGATCTGTTGAAGTTCACCGACCGGCTCGAGCTGGTGCAGGACGAGTGGGGCTATCTGCTGCTGTGGGCGACGCTCGGCATCGCCGCGCTCTTCGCCTTCACACTGGTGCTGTTCCCGCTGATCTTCGGCTGGCGCACGATCTTCAGCCGCTATCCCGGCAAGTTCGGCACCATGATCTATTTCCTGTGCCTGGGGCTGGGCTACATCATCGTCGAGGTGGGCATGATCTCCCACTTCATCCTGGCGCTTTCCAACGCCACGGTCTCGGCCTCGGTGCTGATCACCGGCATGCTGGTGTTCTCGGGCATCGGCAGCTTCTTTTCCGAGCGCTTCCTCGATCGCGCACGCAGCGTCATGCCCAGGATCTTCCTCGCGATCTTCCTGATTTTGACGCTCTACGCTTTCACCATCGACTACGCCTTGGACTGGATCGGGACGCTGCCCTATGCGCTGCGTATCGTGCTGTGCCTGCTGCTGATCCTGCCGCCCGCTTTCCTGATGGGCTTCCCCATGCCGACGGCGATGACGACGCTGGGCCGGCTGGGCAAGGACCACATGTTCCTGTGGGCCTGGGGCATCAACGGCTGCTTCTCGGTGATCGGCGCGGCCCTGGTGCCGATCGTTGCGACCAGCTTCGGCCTGCCGGCCGTGGTGCTGGTGGGGGCGATTGCCTATCTCGTGGCTCTGCCGGCGTTCTTCTCGGTGCTGATGCCGCTCCGTCCCGTGGCAACGGGACAAGGGCGGCCGGCCGCCGCGTGAAGCGGCGGGCGCTGCTGCTGGGGGCCCTTGTGATGCCGACCGCTGCGCACGCCCGCCCACAGAAGAACCCGCCCAGGCAGGCGACCAAGAAGGTCGCGGCGACGACCCCCAAGCCCAGCGGTGCGCAGCCGCTCAAGGACGCCAAGAGCCAGCTCGTCGCCTTCAATGCCTCGGCGTTTCCCTATCGAGGCACCGTTCCCGGCATCAACAAGCCGTTCCTCGACGTGCAGGACGGCAAGAAGCGCGGCCACACCAGCCTGCGCGGTGACGTCTACTGGGAGGACCCGACCTACAGCGACCGCCGCTCGCTGCTCTATCTGCCGCCGGGCTTCGATCCGCGGCGTCCGGTGTTGATCGTGCTCTACTTCCATGGTCAGGGCGCCACCTTGGAGCGGGACGTGATGGCGCGTCAGGCCGTGCCGCGGCAGATCGCCGAGACCGGCCAGAACATCGCCCTGGTGGCACCGCAGCTCGCCGTCGATGCCGGCGATTCCAGCGCCGGCAATTTCTGGAAGCCCGGCCATTTCGCGGCTTACCTCGACGAGGCGGCCGAGCGGCTGATGCGCCTCTATGGCGACCGCAGCGCCGGACGGCAGCTCAACCTCGCCTCGGTCGTGATGGTGGCCTATAGCGGCGGCTACCTGTCGGCCGCCTACGCCCTCGATTGCGGCGGCGCCACTCATCGCATCAAGGGCGTGATCCTGCTGGATGCCCTCTATGGCGATGAGGACAAGTACGCAGCCTGGATGGCGGCGCGGCGCCGGCAGGCCTTTCTGTTCAGCGCCTACACCGAGTCGACCAAGGACGAGCATGCGACCCTGCAGGGCCTGCTCGACAAGAAGCGCGTCCCCTACGCCAAAAACCTGCCGCCTGCCCTCACGCCCGGCACCGCGGCATTCGTGCCCTGCGGCGGCCTCGACATGCATGGCGATTTTGTTACGCGCGCGTGGCGGCCCGATCCCCTGAAGGCGGCGTTGGCAATGATTCCCGGTTACGCACTGGTTCGTGATAAGAAGAGCGCATGAGCGATCCCCTGCGCCAGGAACTCTTGGAAATCTTCGTCGGCCGCGCCACCAAGCGCTATGGGCTGAGCGCCATCAACCAGCTGCAGCACGCGTTGCAGGCTGCGGCCCTGGCGGAAAAGGACGAGGCGCCGCCCGCCACCGTGCTCGCCTCGCTGCTGCACGATGTCGGCCACATGATCCATGAGCTCGGCGAGGATCCCGCGGCGCGCGGCATCGACGACGTCCATGAGGAGCTGGGCGCCCGGTGGCTGGCCGAGCGCTTCGGCCCGGAAGTGAGCGAGCCCGTTCGCCTGCATGTCGCGGCCAAGCGTTATCTCTGCACCGTCGAATCCGACTATTTCGGCAAGCTCTCGTCTGATTCGGTGCGCAGTCTTGAATTGCAGGGCGGCGTGATGTCGGCTGATGAGCTCGAGCAGTTCCGCGCCAATCCCTATCACGCCGAAGCCGTCCGGCTTCGCCGCTATGACGAGGCGGCCAAGGATCCGCGCGCGACCACGCCGGATTTCGATCACTATCTGCGCCACGTTGCGGCCTGCCGCCTCGCCTGACACCCATGATCGGCCGCAAAGACGTCGAGGCCGCCTGGGGCCTCATCCGACCGCATGTCCGCCGCACGCCGGTGATCGAGCTCAGCAAGGGCTCGCTCGGCGTCGCGGCACCCTTGGCGCTGAAGCTCGAATCGATGCAGGTCAGCGGCACGTTCAAGGGCCGCGGCGCCTTCCACAAGCTGCTTGCCTCGAAGGTGCCGGCAGCCGGCATCATCGCGGCCTCGGGCGGCAATCACGGCGTTGCCACGGCCTATGCCGCGCGGGCGCTGGGCCACAAGGCCGAAATCTTCGTGCCGACGATCTCCTCGCCCGCCAAGGTGGCGCGGCTCAAGAGCTATGGCGCCGTCGTGCACCAGGTCGGCGCCGTCTATGCCGAGGCGCGGTTGGCGTCGGAAAAGCGCGCGGCCGAAACCGGTGCGCTGATCGTGCAGGCCTACGAGGACCCCGTGGTGTTCGCGGGCGCCGGCAGCGTCGCGCTGGAGTTCGCCGAGCAGGCCCGGTTCGACACGCTGCTGGTGGCGGTCGGCGGCGGGGGGCTGATCGCGGGCTGCGCCGCGGCGATCGGCGAGGGCGCGCAGATCGTGGCCGTCGAGACCGAGGGCACGCCGACGCTCCACGAAGCCTTGAAGGCGGGCCGTCCCGTGGATGTCGCCATCTCGGGCATCGCCGCCGACGCGCTGGGCGCAAGCCGCATCGGCGTGCCGAACTTCGAGGTTGCGCAGAAGCTTGTGCGCCAGTCGGTGCTGGTCGACGACGATGCCGTGCGCACGGCGCAACGCGCCCTGTGGGAAGACCTGCACGTGATCGCCGAGCCCTCGGGGGCGACCGGCCTCGCGGCCCTGCTGGCCGGCGCTTATCGCCCCGGTCCGACCGAGCGCGTCGCCACCCTGATCTGCGGCGCCAACACCGATCCGGGGTCGGTCGTTTGATCGGTGCAAGGCCTTCCTCCCCAGCGAAGCTGGGGAGGTGTCCGCGAAGCGGACGGAGCGGTCATGAGCCTCCGTACTGATGCCCATGACCCCTCCGTCGCCGTGTGACGGCGCCACCTCCCTAGCTTCGCTGGGGGAGGAATGCGTATTAACGAAAGTTATTGACGAGTCTAGTAACAAAAGTTATATATAATCTTGCGCCCGGCTTGCCGGGCTCCGTTCTATGCATCGTTCATCCGAGTACGCTTGTGCGCCGTCCTGATCGATGGTGGCCCGCAGCTCTGCCGCGCCTGAAAAGCTCAACGGCCACCCCATGGGTAGGGGCTGCGGACTCCCTCGAACACAAATGAGTCCGGCGGAAATGCCGGAAATGCCCGGAAATTCCCGGCAGACTGACGGCATTGCATGCAGGAGCTGTGAGTCCTGGCCGAGCGCGGGTTCGTGCTAAGCGTCGCGGTGCATGCGGCTCGCCTTCGTCGACAACATTCGTTGGACCATGATCCTGTTGGTGCTGAGCATGCACGCCAGCGACACCTACAGCCCGTTCGGCAGCTGGTACTACACGGACCGTGGCGAGATGAGCTTCGGCACCGTCATTGCGTTCGGCCTGTACCAGACCTTCCTGCAGGCCTTCTTCATGGCCCTGCTGTTCCTCATCGCAGGCTACTTCGCGGCGCCAGCCCTCGATCGCAAGGGCCCGATGCGCTTCGGCCGCGAGCGCTTCCTGCGGCTTGGGGTGCCGACGCTGCTCTACATGCTCGCGGTCGGGCCGCTTACCCAATATTTCCTGTCGAGGACCTGGGGCAGCGGCGGCTTCTTTCACCAGTGGCTCGTTCATCTCGCCGACGGCGAATGGCTCTCCGAAACCGGGCCGATGTGGTTCTGCGCCTTCCTGCTGATCCTCTCTCTTGGTTATGCGCTGCTGCGTCGGACGAACCCAAACGGGCCGCCGCCTGCTTTGGGCACGCCGGACAACCGTGCCATCGTCGTCTTCATCGTCATCATGGCACTCGCGACATTCCTGGTCCGAATCGAGGTGCCGCAGAGCGTCTCGATCCTCAACATGCATCCGGGCGATTTCCCGCAATACATCCTGATGTTCACCGCAGGTATCGCGGCCTACCGCGGGCGGTGGTTCGATCGAGTCTCCGAGGCGAACGCCATGCGCTGGTCGCTCGTGGCGTTGTCGTTGTCCGTGCCGGTGCTCGCGGTGCTCGTCTTTATGGGCGGCGCCTTGCAGCACGACACGTCGCAGTATGGCGGCGGTTTCAATCTCGTCAGCGCCGGCAAGTCGCTATGGGAAGCGTTGGTGTGCGTCGGCATGGCATTCGGCCTGATCGGCCTCTATCGCCGCTGCTTCGACCGTCAGGGTCAGATGGCGAAGTTCCTCTCCGACAATGCCTTCGCCGTCTATCTGTTCCATCCGCCGGTGCTGATTGCGCTCGCTCTGCTGCTGCATCCGCTGGAGCTGCCGGCGCTGGCGAAGGCGGCGCTGCTGACGGTCGCCGCCGCCGTCGCGACGTTCACACTCTCAGCGCTGGTGTTCCGCCGCCTGCCAATCCTCAATCGGATCCTGTAAGCGCCGTTATCGCGTGACGTTGGTCACGATGGCCCGGTTGGCCTTGCCGGCGCCGTCGCTGAAATCGTAGCGGATGGCGAACTTGTCGGCGGGCGCGATCCACCAGCGCGAGATCGCGCGATGCTCGCCGCGGCCCTGCTCCAGCATCTCGATCAGGAAGGTGTCGACCAGGGCATCGCCCGGGCCGGTGCGCTTCTCGTAGCTCACTACGGTCAGGGTGTAGGTCCAGCTGTTGCCGCCGGCGCTGTAGCGGGCGTCGATCTTCTTGCCGACTTTCAGCGGCCACAGCCGCTCGGGCTTCAAGGCGTTGATGAAGGCCGTCATATTGGCGCCGTCGGGCGCGGGATTGTCGAACAGCAGGGCGCGCAGCTTGTAGGGCTTGCCGCCCACGATCTCCATGTTGCAGTCGATGCCGTCCTTGTCCTTGCCGCGCGCCACGACCTTGGTGCCGGAATCGTAGGTGAAGGTGGTGCCCGGAGCGGGGCAGGCGAACTCCATGGTCTGTGCGGCAGCCAACGAGACGGGGAGGAAGGCGGCCGACAGAACCGCAGCAAGGCGCATCATCATCAGGTCGATCATAGCCAACTCAGACAAAATGGCACGCTGCCACAGCGCCGCTGCCAACTGGCCGCAGCACCGGCCTGTCGGCCTTGCAGCGCTCCTGGGCGATCGGGCAGCGCGAATGGAAGGGGCAGCCGGGTGGCGGGTCGATCGGGCTCGGCAGCTCGCCCTGCAGGACGGTGCGTTGCCGGGCGCGGGCGGCCTTGGGATTGGCGATCGGCGCCGCCGCCAGCAGGGCCTTGGTGTAGGGATGCTGCGGGTTGCGCCAGATCTGATCGCGGCCGCCGACCTCGACCAGGGTACCGAGATACATGACGGCGACGCGGTCGGCGATGTGCTCGACCACCGACAGGTCGTGGCTGATGAAGAGATAGGAGACCCCGAACCTGCTCTTGAGGTCTTCCAGCAGGTTGATCACCTGGGCGCGCACCGAGACGTCGAGCGCCGAGACCGGCTCGTCGCAAATGATGAGCTTCGGGCTGAGCGCCAGCGCGCGGGCGATGCCGATGCGCTGGCGCTGGCCGCCCGAGAATTCGTGGGGATAGCGCTGCTTGGCGTCGGCCGGCAGCCCGACCCAGGAGAGCAGGGTGTCGACGCGCTCGGCCGTTTCCCTGGCCGCCCAGCCCGCGATCACCATGGGCTGGGCGACCGAGCGACCCACCGTCGAGCGCGGGTTCAGCGAGCCGTAGGGGTCCTGGAAGATCATCTGCACCTTGCGGCGCATGGCGGTGAGGGCTTCCCCCTGCAGCGGGGCGATATCGGTGCCATCGACCACGATGGCGCCCGTCGCCACCGGCACCAGGCGCATGATGGCCTTGCCGAGCGTGGACTTGCCGCAGCCCGATTCGCCCACCAGTCCCAGGGTCTCGCCGACCGCGAGGTCGAGGCTGACGCCGTTGACGGCCTGGACCACGCCGGCCGCGGTGTTGAAGCGGACATGCACGTCGCTGAGGGAGAGCAGCGACATCTCAGTATCTTCCGGTGGCGAAGCAGGCGACCAGCCGGCCGGGGGCCGGCTCGGTCAGCTCGGGCTTCTCGCTGAGGCAGCGCGGCATCGCCCGCTTGCAGCGCGGCGCGAAGGCGCAGCCATGGGGCAGGGTATTGAGCGGCGGCACCATGCCCGGGATGTCGGCCAGCCGCTCGGCCCGCTCCGCGCCGGGCACCGGCGTCGCGCCGATCAGGCCCACCGTGTAGGGATGCAACGGCGTCTCGAACAGCGCGTCGACCGAAGCTTCCTCGACCTTGCGGCCGGCATACATCACCACGACGCGATCGGCGGTCTCGGCCACCACGCCGAGATCGTGGGTGATGAACAGCATGGCCATGCCGCCGTCGGCCTGCAGGCGTTTCAGAAGCGCCAGCACCTGGGCTTGCACGGTGACGTCGAGCGCCGTCGTCGGCTCGTCGGCGATCAGCACCGAGGGGCTGCAGGCGATCGCCATGGCGATCACGACGCGCTGGCACATGCCGCCGGAGAGCTGGTGCGGATAGGCGTCGAGGCGGCGGCCGGCATCGGGCATGCCGACCAGCTCCAGCAATTCATGGGCGCGGGCGCGCGCCTGGCCGCGGCCGAGATCGGTGTGGGTGGTCAACACCTCGGCGATCTGTTTCTCGACCGTGGCCACCGGGTTCAGCGAGCTCATCGGGTCCTGGAAGATCATGCCGATCTCCCTGCCCCTTATGTCGAGCATGGTCTCCTCCGAGACCGGCACGATGTCGCGGCCGTTCAGCTTCACCGCGCCGCCAACGACGCGCGCCGGTGGGTCGGGCAGCAGGCGCATGATCGAGAGCGCAGACAGGCTCTTGCCGCAGCCCGATTCGCCCACCAGCGCCACGGTCTCGCCGGCGTCGACCTTGAGCGACAGCCCGTCGACCGCCTTCATCGCACCGCGGCGGGTGAAGAGCGTGGTGGTGAGGTTCTCGACCTCTAGCGGGAGTCTTGCCGGACCGCGGGCCTCCAAGGTCGCGGTAAACCGCGACCCACCCGCATCATCAGCTTGAGCGGGCCTGGCGGCCCGCGGTCCGGCAAGAGGGTCGGTCTCCTGCATCACCGATCTCGCAACTTCGGATTGAGCGCGTCGTTCAACCCGTCACCGATCAGGTTGAGGCAGAGCACCGTCACCATGATGGCGACGCCGGGGATGGCGCAGATGTACCAGGAGCTGCGGATCAGCTGGCGGCCATCGCCCACCAGGCGGCCCCAGCTCGCGACGTTGGGATCGCCGAGGCCAAGGAACGACACCGCTGATTCGAACAGGATGGCGCCGGCCACGACCAGCGAGGAGAGCACGATCACCGGCGGCAAGGCATTGGGCAGGATCTCGCCCACGATGATGCGGCCGTTTCCCATGCCCATGGCGCGGCAGGCCTGCACGAACTCGCGGTCGCGCAGGGCCAAAAACTCGGCGCGGGTCATGCGGGCGATCGAGGTCCAGCTGACGATGCCGATGGCGATCACGATGTTGGAAAGCGTCGAGCCCAGGATCACCACGATGGTGAGCACGAAGATCAGGTTGGGAATGGTCTGGAACAGCTCGGCCGAGCGCATGCTGACTTCGTCGACCCAGCCGCCGAAGTAGCCGGCAATGGCGCCCACGGTGACGCCGATCAGGGTCGCCACGGCCGAGGCGAAGAGGCCGATCAGCAGGGTGGCGCGCGCGCCGTGCACGATCATGGCCAGGATGTCGCGTCCCAGCGAATCCGTGCCGAGCGGGAAATCGGGGTCCTCGCCCGGCCACAGCTCGGGCGCACCGACGATGCGCAGCGGATCGGTGGGATAGAACACCGGCGCCAGCACGGCCATGAGCGCCACCAGCAGGATCAGCCCGGCGCCGATCAGGGCGCCGCGATTGCGGGCGAACCTTCCAAGGAACTCGAAGCGCGCCATCACCGCATCTCGATGCGCGGGTCGAGCCACATGTAGACGAGGTCGACGGCGACGTTGGCGGCGATCACCACCAGCGAGCCCAGCACCATGATGCCCAGCACGACGGGGTAGTTGCGCGAGCTGACGCTGTCGAACAGCAGCGAGCCGATGCCGGGCCAGCTGAACACGCTTTCGATCACCACGCTGCCCGCCAGCACCGTGCCCATCTGCACGCCGAGGATGGTGACCACCGGCAGCAGCGCATTCCGCAGCACATGGGCGATGGTGACCTTGTTGCGGCTGAGCCCCTTGGCCCGGGCGGTGCGCACGAAGTCGAGCTGCGCCACCTCCAGCATGGAGGAGCGCATGACCCGCGCGTAGATCGCGGCATAGAACAGGCCAAGCGCCAGGGTCGGCAGGATGAGGTGATGCAGGATGTCCAGGATCCCGCCGCCGCCGCCAATCGTCATCATGCCGCCCACGGGCAGCCAGCCGAGCTTCACCGCGAACAGCACGATCAGCATGATGCCGAGCCAGAAGGAGGGCGCCGCAAAGAAGAACATGGCGGCGACCGAGACCAGGCTGTCCCAGAAGGTGCGGACCTTCATCGAGGCGACGACGCCCGCCGCGACGCCGACCACCAGCGCCAGCGCAATGCTCGACACCATCAGCAGCAGCGTGGCCGGCAGATGGATCCAGATCGCCTGGATGACCGGCATGTTCTGGCGGTAGGAGAAGCCGAAGTCGAAGCGCAGCAGCGCCCAGATATATTTCAGCAGCTGCAGCCACACCGGGTCTTCCAGCCCGTAGGTCTTGCGCAGCAGGTCGATGGTGGCGGGGTCGCTGACCTGGTTCTCGGCGGTCATCAGCTCGAGGAAGCTGCCCGGCGCCATCTGGATCAGGCAGAAATTGATGATCACCACGCCCAAGATCAGCGGCACGGCCTGGATCAGCCGCCGCCGCAGGAGTCTCAGCGCGGCGCGTTGGCGGGAGCTGGCGCCATTCCTGGTCGCTAGCTCGCCAGCCATATGTCGTACCAGCTCGCGGCCAGGTAGTTCGGATCGTTCGAGTGGTTCTGTACCTTGGTGCTGGCGACGGTGATCGATTCCAGCTCGAGCAGCGGCAGCAGCGGTGCGTCGACGGCGATGAGCTTCTGGAAGTCGACGACCAGGGCCTTGCGCTTGGCGGCGTCGGTCTCGACCTTGATCTTCTCGACCAGGGCATCGACCTCGTCGGTGTGGAAGCCCGAGGCGTTGCGGAAGGGCACGCCCTTCTTGATGCCGTCCGAGGTGTAGTACTGCGTCGTCGACGGCACCGGCTCCGATGGATTGGCCTGGTTGGAGATCGCGAGGTCGAAGTCGTAGTCGGTGTAGATGCGCTTGATCGAGGTCGGCCGGTCGGGAACGGTGAGGTTGATGCCGACGCCGACATCCTCCAGCCCCTGCTTGACGATGGCGCCGATCTTGCCGTTCTCGGCGAACCAGCCGGCCGAGAGGAGATTGAGGGTGAAGCGCTTGCCGTCGGCCTTCTTCGGGAAGCCCGCGGCGTCGAGCAGCGCCGCCGCCTTCTTCGGATCGAAGGCGGTGCTGAAGGTGTCCTTGGTGAAGAACTCCTTGTTGGGCGAGTAGATCGGGCTCGTGCCCGGCCGCGCATAGCCGTAGTAGACCGTCTTGGCGATCAGATTGCGGTCGACGGCGAAGAACATCGCCTGGCGCACCTCCTTCTTGGCGAAGATCGGATTGCGCATGTTGCATTCCAGCGTCGTCGACCAGACGCTTTCCTCGTAGCCCTTGGGCGTGGCGACGAACTTGCCCGTCGCGGTGAGCCGCTTGATGTCGGGCGGCGCCACCGGGTTGAACACGCCGATATGGATGTCGCCCGCCTCCATGGCGGCGGCGCGGCCGGCCGGATCGCGCACGTAACGGATGATCAGCCGGTCCATGTAGGGTTGGTCCTTGCGCCAATAGGCGTCGTTCTTGACGTACTCGAAGTGGCTGCCGCGCACCCACTCCTTGAACTTCCACGGACCGGTGCCGACCGGCGCATTGTTGGCCGGGTTGGTGACGGGATCGCTGCCGGCATAGACGTGCTTCGGGACAATGTAGTTCACATTGCCGGCGAGCAGCGAGGCGAAGAAGAACTCGGGCACCGGCTTGTTGAAGCTCACGACCACGGTGTCGGCATCGGGCGAGGCGACGCCTGCGAAATCGGTCATGGCCGCGGCTGAGGCGTACTTCTTCCAGATCTCGTCGATGGAATAGACGACGTCGTCCACCGTCATGTCCTTGCCGTCATGGAACTTCACGCCCTTGCGGATCTTGATGGCGTAGGACTTGAAATCGGCGGCGGGCTTCCAGGCCTCGGCAAGCTCGCCCACGAACTCGCCGTCCATGCGCCGGTTGCCCAGGCGCTCGAACAGCTTCGACGAGGAGAAGGTCGGCGAGGAGCCGCCGCCCGCCGGCACGTAACAGGCCTGCGGCTCGCCGCCGCCCCAAGTCGCGACCAGCGTACCGCCGCGCTTGGGCGTCTCCTGGGCGACGGCCGCCTTGCCGACGATTCCTGCCGTCAGAACGCCGGCGCCGAACGCGCGACGTGAAACCTTGCTCACCATGAGCCTCTCCTCATCCCCAAGCCCCTCGACTTGAAAGCAAACTTCGTACCGTGTGCGGTTACGTCGGCAGCGTCGAATAGGTCGCCCGACCGACCGCGAGCAACGCCTTCTGCTCGTTGAACACGTCGACATCGACCACGCCCACGCTCTTGCCGGCGCGCCGCACCTTGGCGGTGATCACGAGCCCGGTCTTGATCGCCGGGCGAAGATAGTCGACGCGGAAATTGATGGTCGGCAGCCCGCGGCGCAGCGCCATGATCAGCGCATAGTCGCCGACCGTGTCGATGATCGCCGCCAGCGGGCCGCCATGCCATTGGCCGGTGCCGGCGCCGCGCTCGAACTCCGGCCTCATGGCGCAGGTCATGGTGATCTGCTCGTTCGCAGGATCCGCTTCGGTCACCTTCAGCCCGAGAAAGGCGATGAAGGGTGAATGATCGAGCATCTTCTGCAGCTCGTCCTTGGTCAGCGGAACGATCTTGTCGCTCCCCCCTTTTCCGCTCATGGGGCCACCACGACCTTGCCGAACACTTCGCGTTCCTCGATCACGCGCAACGCCTCGCGCGCGTCGGCGAGCGGGAAGACCTTGTCGACCAGGACCTTGAGCTTGCCTTCCTGGACGAGCTTCAAGAGCTGCTCGATGTCGGAACGCATCCAGCCGTTGGAGCCCAGGATCTTGAGCTCGAAGGTCCAGATGAAGCGGATGTCTTCGGTCGGGGCGAAGCCCGCCGTGGCGCCGCAGGTCAGCAGCCGGCCGCCGACCTTCAGCACCTTGAGCGACTTCACCCAGGTGTCGCCGCCGGTGTAGTTCACGACGACGTCGACGCCGCGGTCGGTGCCGCCGCCGCGCCGCGTCGGCTTGCCGTAGAGCTTGTAGATCTCGTCCTGGAAGTCGCTCGTGACGTAGTTGATCGTCTTGTCGGCACCGAGCTCCATCAGGCGCTTGGCCTTGGCGTCGGTACCGGCGCAGGCGATGACCTCGGCGCCGGCGAGCTTGGCGATCTGCAGGCAGCACACGCCGACGCCGCCCGAAGCGCCCAGGATCAGCACCTTCTCGCCTTTGGCGACATGGCCGTTGGTCGTCATCATGCGCAGCGCCGTACCGTAGGCGCAGGGGAGTGCCGCGGCGTCGGTGTAGCTCACGCCGTCGGGGATGCGGACCAGCTGATGGGCGCGCGCCCGGCACAGCTCGGCCAGGCCGCCATGGATCGTCTCGCCCATCAGGCCGCCTTCGACCCTGTTGATGGGATCGACCACGACGCGATCGCCCTTCTTCCAGCCGGTGACTCCGGGGCCGACTTCGGCGATCTCGCCGGCGACATCGAGGCCCATGATGGCGGGCATCGGCACCTTGATGCCGGGCATGCCGCGGCGCGTGAAGACATCGTGGTAGTTCAGCGAAGCGGCCTTGACCGCCACGATCACGTCGCCTTCGCCGGGCTTGGGATCGGGGAAGCCGGTTTCGAAGTTGAGGCGGTCGGGCCCACCATGCTCGCGGACGACGGCTGCTTTCATTCTTATGTTTCTCCTCCGGATGGGATCTGTTTTGCGAGCACGCGCTTGTCGATCTTGTTGGTGCCGGCAAGTGGCATCTCGTCGATGAAGAACACCTGGCGCGGATGCTGGTAGGCCGGCGCGTTGGCGAGCGCATAGCTCTTCACCGCCTGCTCGTCGAGGGTGGCGCCGTTGGCGCGCACCACGAAGGCGATCGGCTTGTGGCCCTTCAGCTCGTCGGCAACGGGGATCACGGCGGCCTGGTGGATGCCGGGATGGCGCTCCAGCATCTTCTCGACCTCGCCGGGATAGATGTTCTCGCCGCCGCAGACGAACATGTCGTCGACGCGGCCGACGAAATAGAAGAAGCCGTCCTTGTCGCGGCGGAACACGTCGTTGGTCCGATAAAAGCCGTCCGGCGTCATCGCCTTGGCCGTGGCCTCCGGCAGCTTGTGGTAATGCGTCATCAGCGCGCCGCACTTCATCTCGAGCGCGCCTTCGTCCTCGACTTCGCGGCCGTCGCGCACCAGGCGCAGCTGGACCTCGGGATGCGGATAGCCGGTCGACAGCTCGGGCTGCGGGATGCCATCGGGATGCGGACCGAAAACGACAGGCCCCGCTTCGGTCGTGCCATAGCCGTTGCTGATGGCAGCTTTGGGAAACACGCCACGCACCTGGTCGATCAGGGACTGGGTGATGGGTGCGGAGCCCATGCGCACCGCCTCGACGGCCGAGAGGTCGTTGTTGGCCAGAAGCTCCTTCTCGCGCAGCATCATGGCGATCATGGTCGGCACCGAGGTGAGGAACTGCACGCGGTGGCGCGCGGCCGCCTCGATGTAGCCCTTGGTCGTGAACTGCGGCAGCAACACGATGGTGTCGCCCTGATGCAGCGTGGTCTGGCACATGGCGAGACCGTTCATGTGATAGAGCGGGGCCGCCACCAGCGAGCGCTGGCCCTGCGGCACCGGCCGGCGCACACGCTGGCTGATCGCCCAGAGGTGCGAGTAGTGCGACAGCACCACGCCCTTGGGCCGTCCCGTCGAGCCCGAGGTGTAGAGGAACATCGCCGGTTCCTCGGGCTGCATCTTCACGGGCGTGAACGGGCCCTCATCGAGGAACCTAGCGAAGTCGCGGTCGAACGAGACCTGGGGCACGCCTGCGGGCGCCAGCTTCAGGCGGATGTCATCGCCGATCACCAGCTTGGCGTCGCAGTCGCCCACGATGTAGGCCACGGTCTCGGCCGGCAGCTTCCAGTTCACCGGTACCGAGACCAGGCCGGCCTGCATGGTGCCGAGGAAGGCGAGCAGGAACTCGGCGCGATTGGCCGACAGGATGGCGACGCGATCGCCGCGCTGCAGCCCGCGCTTCAGCAGCCCGCGGGCGATGGCGCCGCTCAGCCGCACGATGTCGCCGTAGCTGTAGCGCCGCTCGCTGCCGTTGCCGCCGGCATCGATCAGGGCCAGTGCCTCGTGCGGCACGTCGCGCGAGATCGCATCGCCCTGGTTGTCGTACTTGATGCTCACCATCGGCTTCCCGTTATTCGACGAACTCCAGCACGGCATTGATCGCCTGCTTTGCCGGGACGACCAGCCGCCCCGCGCTCTGCGTCACGCCGCTGATCTTGCCTTCCTGCAAGGCCCGCGCCGCTTTGGCGATGGAGACCGTGCGCAAGGTGAGACCGGCCATATAAGCCTTGCGGCCTTCGGCTTCGGGCACGGCGTCGCCGAACTGGCTCTTGAGCTCGGCCTCGGTGACGATATCGAAGCGCGAATTGCCGATCACCACGCTCTTGCCGCCCTTGATGTCGCGTATCGATTCTGGTCCGAACATGTCGGCATAGAGCTTGGATGCGGCGGCGGGATCGGGCTCGACGATCAGCGCGCGCACGACGGCGACCGTGCCGTTGGCGTGGTGGCGCCATTCGTCGCGCCAGACCAGATCGCGCGTGAAATGATGGCAGTAGTAGACGCGACCGTAGGGCACGACGCCCGCCTTCATGCGCACGGTACGGAAGCGTGCATCGCGCTCCTTGCCACCGACCTTGACCGGGCGTGTGAACTCGACCGGCGGATCGATCGGCACGCCCGCCTTGGAAAGTGACTCGTACGTCACAGCCGAATCTTCCGAGCCGAACACCAGGCCGTTCAGGCCGAACGGGAAGGTGAGCAGGTCGAGGCGGCCGGTTGTTGCGTTTTTAGGAACAGCGATCAGCTCGAGATAGTCGGTGCCGAACATGGCGAGATGGTTCATCGAGCCCAGCGAATGGTAGCCGCGCTCGGTGAGCGTGAAGCCGAGACGCCGATAGACATCGGCCGCGTGATCCATATCGTCGCGCGCATTGATGACCACATGGTCAAGCGTTGCCGCAGGCAATGTCATTCGAATCCCTCTCCCACCCCCAAGCGTCGTCCATCTTCGCATGCCGGGCACGTCATGAATTCTCTTATTCCGACGAGTCCGCTTCGTGTCCGGAAATCATTTCCAATATTCCCGACATCGCGAGAATGAAACTCCAAGATAGCGGTTCTAGCCGATATGCATCTCTGCTGGCCTGCATTTTGCTGCATCGCTATTGGCTGGGCGCTAAGTTTTTGTCGCATGAACGGGACCACAATATGACAGCGAAATTCAGCGAATCGGGCGCCAAGACAACGCGCCGCGCCGCCCTGGTCGGCGCCTCAGCCCTGGCGCTTTCGGTTGGTCGGGCAGGGGCGCAGACGCCGACGCCGAAGAAGGGCGGCACGCTCACCTTCATGCAGAACAGCGAGCCTCAGACCCTGGTGGCGTTGACCACGGTGGCGACGCCCGCGCTCACCGTCAGCGCCAAGGTCACCGAAGGGCTGCTGGAGTACGACTACGACATCAAGCCCCGCCCGCAGCTTGCGACAGAGTGGTCGATCAGCCCCGACGGCAAGACCTACACCTTCAAGCTGCGGCCGAACGTGAAATTCCACGACGGCAAGCCGTTCACCTCGGCCGACGTCGCCTACTCGATCCAGCTGCTGAAGACCGTCCATCCGCGCGGCCGCAACACCTTCGCCAACGTCACCGAGGTCAAGACGCCCGATCCGCTGACGGCCATCATCGAGCTCTCCAAGCCTGCGCCTTACCTCATCAAGGCGCTGACGGCTGCCGAGGCGCCGATGATGCCGCGGCACATCTACGAAGGCACCGATCCACTGGCCAATCCCAACGGCAACGCGCCGATCGGCACCGGGCCCTACAAGTTCAAGGAATGGGTGCGCGGCAGCCATATCATCTACGAGCGCAATCCCGACTACTGGGATGCGCCCAAGCCCTACATCGACCGCATGGTCTGTAAGTTCCTGCCCGATCCCGGGGCGCGCTCGATCGCCTTCGAGAACGGTTCGGCCGACATCGGCTATCGCACGCCGGTGGCGCTTTCTGACCTCGAGCGCCTGAAGAAGATCCCGACGCTCCGCTTCGAGACCAAGGGCACGAGCTACTCCTATAATGTCTCGACTCTGCAGTTCAATCTCGACAGCCAGTTCTTCAAGGAGCTGAAGGTGCGCCAGGCGGTGGCGCATGCCATCGACCGTGAGCTTCTGATCAAGACGGTCGTCTACGGTTACGGCACGGTGTGCTACTCGCCGATCGCGCCGGGCCTGAAGGAGTTCCACGATCCCACGCCCAGCCCCTACAAGCTCGACCTCAAGAAGGCCGAGGCGCTGCTCGACGAGGCGGGTTTCCCGCGCGGCGCCAACAAGGTGCGCTTCAAGGTGCCGCTGGACTACAATCCGATCGGCGACGAAAGCCGCCGCGCCGGCGAGTTCATGCGCGCTGCGCTCGGCCGTATCGGCATCGCCGTCGAGATTCGCGCGGCCGATCCGTCGGCGTTCGTGAAGCGCGTCTATACCGACCGCGAGTTCGACTTCACCTACAACGGCCATTCCAACCTGTTCGATCCCACGGTCGGCGTGCAGCGGCTCTACTGGTCGAAGAACTTCAAGAAGGGCGTGCCGTTCTCCAACGGCTCGCACTACGACAATCCCAAGGTCGATGCCCTGCTCGAAGGCGCCGCGGTCGAGAACGATCCGGTCAAGCGCAAGCAGATGTTCATCGATTTCCAGCGCATCATTGCCGAGGAAGTGCCCGACATCCCGCTCTACTCGCCGCTTTACCTCACCATCCACAATGTCCGCGTGCACGACCATTCGCTGACCGCCGACGGCGTCGAGGCGAACATGGCCGCCGTGTGGCTGGATGCTTAACGAGAGATTCTTTGCCGGGAGCGCGCCACTCCGGTGGCGCTCATACGATGTCGAATTAGACGAAGACGCGCCACTAGAGTGGCGCGCTCCCGGCAATGAGTGACCCATGAGGATGGGCCGGCGCATTGCGGCGACGCTGAAGCGCACGGCAATCCATGCGTTGCCGACGGTGCTCGGCATCATCGTGCTCGACTTCCTGCTGCTGCAGCTGATGCCGGGAGACGCGGCCGACGTCATCGCCTCGGAATCGGGCGTGGCCACGGCCGAGACCATGGCGGCGCTGCGCCAGCGTTTCGGCCTCGACCAGCCGGTGCTGACCCAGCTGGTCAATTTCCTCAGCCATCTCGCCCAGTTCGATCTCGGCTTCTCGCCGCGCTACAACATGTCGGTCCTCGACATGATCATGACGCGCCTGCCTGGCACCGTGCTGCTGATGGTGACGGCGCTGTCGCTTGCGCTGGTTCTCGGCATCGTCGTCGGCTCGGTGATGGCGGCGTGGGCCGGCCGCTGGCCCGACCGCGCGCTCTCGGTCGTCGTCCTGCTGTTCTATTCCATGCCCGGCTTCTGGGTCGGGCTGATGGCAATCGTGCTGTTCTCGGTGAAGCTCGGATGGCTGCCCAGCGACGGCAGCATGACGGTCGGCGCCAGCCTCACGGGCTGGGCGTTCGTGGCTGATCGGGCGAAGCACTTGATTCTGCCCGCGCTGGCGCTCGCCTCGTTCTTCATCGCGGTCTACGCCCGCTTGGTGCGCGCCTCGATGCTGGAGGTGCAGCGCCAGGACTTCATGCGCACCGCCCAGGCCAAGGGCCTGCACCCGTTCTTCATCCAGCTGCGCCATGCGCTGCGCAACGCCTTGATCCCGGTCACCACCGTGGCCGGCATGCATCTCGGCAACCTGCTGGGTGGCGCCGTGGTGGTCGAGACCCTGTTCGGCTGGCCAGGCATGGGCCGTTTGGCGCTGGAGGCGGTGCTGGCGCGCGACTTCTCCGTCCTGCTGGGGGTGCTGCTGCTGTCCTCGCTGCTGGTCATCATCGCCAATGTGCTGATCGACCTGCTGCATGCCTGGCTCGATCCGCGCATCGGGGCGGCGTGATGAGCGTGCAGGCCGAGAAGCTCGCCGACAAGCTGGCCGACGCCAAGCTGGCCGATGTGGGCAACCGTGCGGCCGCGCCACGCAAGGGCAGGCGGCTGCGCGCCTTCCTGCGCAACCCGACCTTCGTGGCCGGCGTGATCATCCTCTCCTTCTTCGTGCTGCTCGCGCTGTTCGCCGACGTGCTGTTTCCCGGCGACCCGCTCGACATGGTCGGGCCTCCCGTGCTGTGGCCGGGCGAGAATGCCGAATTCCCGCTCGGCACCGATTCGCTCGGCCGCGACGTGCTGGCGGGCCTGGTTCATGGTGCGCGCGCCTCGCTGCTGGTCGGCCTGTCGGCCGCTGCCATCGGGCTTGCCATCGGCATGGTGGTGGGTGCCGCTGCCGGTTTCTTCGGCGGCTGGATCGACACGCTCTTGATGCGCGTCGTCGAGCTGTTCCAGACCACGCCCACCTTCCTGCTGGTCGTGGTGATCGTGGCGATCGGCGAGCCCACCATGCAGACCATCGCGCTTGCGATCGGCATCGCCTCGTGGCCGACCGTGGCCCGCCTGGTGCGCGCCCAGTTCCGCTCCTTGCGCGAGGCCGACTTCGTGATGGCGGCGCGCAGCCTCGGCTACTCCAACCTGCGCATCATCGCCCAGGAGATCCTGCCCAACGCCCTGCCGCCGGTGATCGTCGCGGCCTCGGTCATGATCGCCAACGCCATCCTCACCGAGGCGGGTCTTTCGTTCCTCAACATGCGCGATCCCAACCTGGTGAGCTGGGGCGGCATGATCGGCGCCGGCCGCGATCTGCTGCGCACCGCCTGGTTCCTGACCGCGCTGCCGGGTGTGGCGATCGCCGCCGCGGTGCTGTCGCTCAACCTGGTGGGCGACGGGCTGAACGAGATCCTGAACCCGAGATCCGAGCCATGAGTTTGCCCTCATGAGCTTATTGGCGGTCGAGAACCTCACTGTCGCCTTCCCGGGGCATGTTGCGGTGCGCGAGGTGAGCTTCGCCATCGAGCCCGGCGAGACCCTGGCGCTGGTGGGCGAATCGGGTTGCGGAAAGTCGGTGACGGCCTTCTCGATGATGCGCCTGCTGCCACCCAACGCCCGGGTGGTCACAGGCCGTATCCTGCTCGACGGTGCCGACCTCATGGCGGCGTCGCCTGCCGAGATGCGCGAGGTGCGCGGCAAGAAGATCTCGCTGATCCAGCAGGAGCCGATGACCTCGCTTAATCCGGTGCTGTCGATCGGCACGCAGATCGGCGAGGTGATCCGCCGCCACGAGAAGGTCTCGCGCCGCACCGCGCGCGCCCGCTGCATCGAGCTGCTCGACCTGGTGAGCATCCCCGATGCCCATCGCCGAATCGATGACTATCCGCATAATCTCAGCGGCGGCATGCGCCAGCGCGTCATGATCGCCATGGCGGTGGCCTGCGGTCCCAAGCTCCTGATCGCCGACGAGCCGACCACGGCGCTCGACGTCACGACCCAGGCGCAGGTCCTCGACCTGCTCGACGACCTCAGGCGGCGCCTGTCTATGGCCGTGCTGCTGATCACCCATGATCTTGGCGTCGTGGCGCAGTGGGCCGATCGCATCAACGTCATGTATGCCGGGCGCATCGTTGAGCAGGCCGCCATCCGGCCATTCTTCGCCCAACCGATGCACCCCTATTCGCGCGGGCTTCTGGGCGCGCGCGTCGATGTCGACGCCGACGAACACTATTCGGCGAGTCGCCTGAGCGAGATCCCGGGGAGCGTCGGCTCGGCAGCCGGCGAAGCGGGCTGCCCGTTCGCGCCGCGCTGTCCGATGGTCGAGACGTCGTGCCGGGTCGTGCCGCCATCCTTGCTGGCGTTCGAGGCCGGGCGCCGCGTGGCCTGCCCCGTATCGTTACAAGCTGTGACATTGGAGGCGGCGCGCCATGGCTGAGCCGCTGCTTTCGGTGCGCGACCTCCATACGCGCTACGCCGTCGGCAAGCAGGTGCTGCGCGCGGTCGATGGCGTCTCCTTCGAGGTCGGGCGGGGTGAGACGGTGGGCCTGGTGGGTGAATCGGGCTGCGGCAAGAGCACGCTCGGCAAGACCGTACTGCGCCTGGTGCCGTCGGTCGAAGGTGCGATCGTGCTCGACGGCGCCGACATCACCCGCCTCGGCGATGGGGCCATGGCCCAACATCGCCGGCGCATGCAGATGATCTTCCAGGATCCGTTCGGCTCGCTCAATCCGCGCCAGACCATCCGCACCGTGCTCGACACGGCGCTCAAGGTGCACCGCCAGGGCGACCGGGCCGAGCGCCGCCGGCGCATGACCGAGATCGTCGAACGGGTGGGCCTGCCGGCCGATGCCCTCGACCGCTATCCGCACGAGTTCTCCGGCGGCCAGCGCCAGCGCATCGGCATCGCCCGCGCACTGGTGCTGAGGCCGGCGCTGATCGTGTGCGACGAGCCGGTGTCTGCGCTCGACGTGTCGATCCAGGCGCAGATCCTCAACCTGCTGGTCGACCTCAAGCGCGATCTCGGCCTGTCGTACCTGTTCATCTCCCACGATCTGTCGGTCGTGCGCTATTTCGCCGACCGCGTGCTGGTTATGTATCTTGGCCGCATCGTCGAGAGCGCCTCGCACGCGACGCTGTGGCGGGATCCCCGCCATCCCTACACCAAGGCGCTGTTTGCGGCCTTGCCCTCGACCGATCCGACCCACAAGCGCGGCGCGCCGCCGATCAAGGGCGAGCTCACGACCGACCTGTCGTCGGGCTGCCGTTTCTGCTCGCGCTGCCCGGCCGCAACCGACCGCTGCCGCAGCGAGGAGCCCCTGCTGCGTTCCGTTGGAGAAGGACATCATGCCGCCTGCCACTACGCCTGAAGCCATCCGCCTTGCGGTGGACATCGGCGGGACCTTCACCGACGTCGTGCTGGAGACGCCCGACGCACGCTACTCCGCCAAGGTGCTCACGACCAAGACCGCCCCCGAGGACGGCGTGCTCGACGGCATGCTGCGCGCGCTGCAGCTCGCGAAGATGGCGCCGTCCGCCGTCGGCCTGATCGTTCACGGCACGACGCTCGCCACCAACGCCATCATTGAGCGCAAGGGCGCCCGGACGGCGCTGGTCACCACCAAGGGCTTCCGCGATTCCATCGAGATGGCGCAGGAGAACCGTTTCGAGCAGTACGACATCTTCATCGAGAAACCCGAGCCCCTGGTGCCGCGCACCTTGCGCTTCACCGTGCCGGAGCGCGTCGACGCCAAGGGCACGGTGCGGCTGGCGCTCGACGAGAAGGCGGTGGCCGAGCTCGCCGCGACACTCAAGGCCCAGGTCGAGGCGATCGCCGTCGGCTTCCTGCACAGCTACGCCAATCCCGCGCATGAGCGGCGCGCCGGCGAGATCCTGGCGGCGGCGCTGCCCGGCGTGCGCATCTCGCTGTCCAGCGAGGTCTGCCCGGAGGTGCGCGAGTACGAGCGCTTCTCGACGACCTGCGCCAACGCCTATGTGCAGCCCCTGATGGCGCGTTACCTCGAGAACCTGCGCAAGCGCATCGCCGCGGCGGGCTTCGGTTGCCCGGTGCTGCTGATGACCTCGGGCGGCGGGCTGACGACCCTGGAGACGGCGGCGCTCTTCCCGATCCGGCTCGTTGAATCGGGACCGGCGGGCGGAGTCATCCTGTCGACCTGGATCGCCGAGCGCTTCGGCATCGACCGCATCCTCTCCTTCGACATGGGCGGCACCACGGCCAAGATCTGCATCATCGACAACGGCAGGCCCATGGCCTCGCGCAGCTTCGAGGTCGATCGCCGCTACCGCTTCATGAAGGGCAGCGGCCTGCCGGTGCGCATCCCGGTGATCGAGATGGTCGAGATCGGCGCCGGCGGCGGCTCGCTGGCCGGTGTCGACGAGATGAAGCGCATCACCGTGGGCCCCGAGAGCGCCGGCTCCGATCCCGGCCCGGCCTGCTATCGCCTCGGCGGTGTGCGGCCAGCCGTCACCGACGCCAATGTCGTGCTGGGACGCATCGATCCCGACCGCTTCGCCGGCGGCTCGATCACGCTCGATGCCGGGCTGAGCCGTGGCGCCGTCGATGCCCATGTCGGCGCACCACTCGAGCTCGACACCACGATGGCGGCCTTCGGAATCTCCGAGGTGGTCGAGGAGAACATGGCCAACGCCGCGCGCGTGCATGCTGTCGAACGCGGCGCCGAGCTCGAAGGTCGCACACTGATCGCCTTCGGCGGCGGCGCGCCCCTGCATGCCGCGCGGCTCGCCGAGAAGCTCGGCATCGCCGACGTGCTGATCCCGGCCAGCGCCGGCGTCGGCTCGGCCGTCGGCTTCCTGCGTGCGCCGATCGCCTTCGAGGTGGTGCGCAGCCGCTTCGTGCGGCTGGGCAGCTTCGATGCCGCCTCGGTCAACGCCATGTTCGCCGAGATGGAGAAGGAGGCGACCGAGGTCGTGAAGCTCGGCGCCGCGCCGGACGCCAAGATCACGATCAGCCGCAGCGCCGACATGCGCTATGCCGGGCAGGGCCATGAGATCCTGGTGCCGTTGCCCGACGGGCCATTCACGGCGGCCTCGGTCGCCGAGCTGCGCCGCCGCTTCGAGGCGGGGTACCGCGCGCTGTTCAGCCGCGTCGTGCCCGGCGTCGACGTTGAGGTCACCGGCTGGATCCTGAAGGCGGAGACGCCGGCGCCGGGGCGTCTAGCGGAGCGCGGACCTCCAGGTCCGCTCATGAGCGGAGCTGGAGCTCCGCGCTCCGATGAGACCCGCAATCTCTTCGACCCGATGCTGCGCGACTACACGTCGGTGCCCGTCTACCAGCGCAGCAGTCTGACGCCCGGCCAGACCTTGCAAGGTCCCGCCGTCATCGCCGAGGACGAGACCACGACCATCGTCACCTCCGGCTTCGTTGCCACCCTCGATCCGTCGGGGGCCATCCGTCTCACCGCCAAGTCCGCCGTCCTGCAGGAGGCCGCCCAATGAGAGCCAACCATCCGCTGAGCCGCATCGAATACCAGGTGATGTGGAACCGCCTGATCTCGGTCGTCGAGGAGCAGGCACAGACCCTGGTGCGCACGGCGTTCGGCACGGCGACGCGCGAGGCGGGCGACCTGTCGGCCGGTGTCTACGACACAAAGGGACGCATGCTTGCCCAGGCCGTCACCGGCACGCCGGGCCACGTCAACTCGATGGCGATGAGCGTGGGCTACGTGCTCGACAAGGTGCCGCTCGCCAAGATGAACGAGGGCGACGCCTTCATCGTCAACGATCCCTGGCAGGGCACAGGCCATCTCAACGACATCGTCATCGTGACGCCGACCTTCCGGCGCGGCACGGCAGTCGGCCTGTTCGCCTGCACGCTGCACGTGGTCGATATCGGCGGCCGCGGCATCATGGGCGCGGCGCAGCAGGTCTACGAGGAGGGGCTCTACCTCCCGATCACCAAGATCGTCGATCGCGGCGAGATGAACCAGTGGCTGATCGACATCATCGCCGCCAACGTGCGCGAGCCGGTGCAGGTGATCGGCGACATCTACTCGGAGATCTCCAGCAACGAGGTCGGCGGCAAGCGCCTGGTCGCCATGATGGACGAGTTCGGGCTTGAGCATCTCGACGATCTCGCCAAGCACATCCTCGACCACTCGCGCGAGGCCAGTCTCGCTGCCATCAACCGCCTGCCGCACGGCACTTACCACAATTCGATGACGGTCGACGGCATCAACGGCAAGTCGATGGAGATCAAGGCCAAGCTCACCATCGGGCCGGACGGCATCGACGTCGACTTCGCGGGCTCGCCCGGCGTGGTGCAGCTCGGCATCAACGTGCCGCTTTGCTACACCGAGGCCTATACCAGCTTCGGCGTCAAATGCATCGTGGCGCCGCACGTGCCCAACAATGCCGCCTCGCTCGCCACCATCCGCGTGACGGCGCCCGAGGGCTGCATCCTGAACGCCAAGCATCCCGCGCCGGTGGCGGCGCGCAGCATCATCGGCCAAATGCTGCCCGACGTGGTGTTCGGCTGCCTGCAGCAGGCGCTGCCCGACGGCGTGCCGGCCGAGGGCACGTCGTGCCTGTGGAACGTGCGGCTGATGGGCGGCATGGGCCGCGTCGACGGCGATCCGGCGATGCTGCAGAAGGCGACGCCCTTCAACGTCACCTCGTTCCATTCCGGCGGCACCGGGGCGCGGCCGAAGCTCGACGGGCTGTCGGCTACCGCCTTCCCCAGCGGCGTGCGCAATGTGCCCATCGAGATCACCGAGACCATCGCGCCGGTGCTGGTGTGGTCCAAGGAGTATCGCACCGACTCGGGCGGCGCCGGCGAATACCGCGGTGGCCTCGGCCAGATCATGGAGGTCGAGAGCGCCGAGGACATGCCGTTTGGCATCTCGACCAGCTTCGACCGTGTCATCCATCCGCCGCGCGGCCGCGCCGGCGGGCTCGCCGGCATGACCGGCCGCGTCGAGCTGGTCTCGGGCAAGACCCTGCCGCCCAAGGCGCATTCGTCCATTCCCGTGGGCGAGCGGCTGCGCGTCAGCATGCCGGGCGGCGGCGGCTATGGCGATCCGCGCAAGCGCCCGGTAGCCAAGGTTGCCGACGACGTGGCGCGCGGCCTCGTCTCCGCCGAAAAGGCGCGCGAGCTCTACGGTGTGGCGGTCACGTCCACCTTCGAGGTCGACGAGGCGGAGACGGCAAAGCTCAGGACGGCGCTGGCGGCAGAGTAGGACTACTCGGGCTTGATGCCCATGCTGCGGATGATCACCGCCCAGCGCACCGATTCGGACTTCACGAATGCGGCGAAAGTCATTTGCCGATTGCCGATGGCTTCGGCGCCGAGCGCGGTCATCTGCTCCTGCACCGGCTTGGCGCGCAGCACGGCTGTGAGCGCGGCGTGCAGCTTGGTGCCGACGTCCTCGGGCGTGCCGCGCGTCACGAAGATGCCGTTCCAGCCGGTCATCTCGTAGCCCGGCACGCCAGCCTCCTCCATGGTCGGCAGGTTGGGCGCGAGCGGCGAGCGCTTGCGGCTGGTGATGGCGAGCGCGCGCAGCTTGCTGTCCTTCACCATCGGCAGGGTGCCGGGCACGTTCTCGATCATGAAGGCGAGCTGGCCCGCCACCAGATCGGCGAGCGCCGGGGCGCCGCCCTTGTAAGGAACGTGCATGACGTTGATCTTGGTCATCGACCGCAGCAGCTCGGCCGCCAGGAAGGGTGTGCTGCCGACGCCGCCGGAGCCGTAGTTCAGCTTGCCCGGATTGGCCTTGGCGTAATTCAGGAACTCGGGCACCGAATTCACCGGCAACGAGGGATGCACGACCAGCATCAGTGGCGCGGAATTCACCATCGTCACCGGCACGAGGTCGACGAGGGGATCGAAGGGAAGCTTGGCGTAGAGCAAGGGCGCCACGGTCAGTGCGACGTTGCCCATCAGCATGGTGTAGCCGTCGGGCGGCGCTTTTGCGACGACCTCGGCCCCGACGGTGCCGCCGGCACCGGGCCTGTTGTCGACCATCACCTGCTGGCCGAGCTTCTCCGTCAAACGCTCGGCAATGATGCGCGCCGTGATGTCGGACACGCCGGCGCCGGCAGCGAACGGCACGACAATGCGCAGCGGATGGCTCGGCCAGGCCTGGATCGAGCTGACCTGCGCCGAGCTGCGGCCGGTCGCGCCGGCGAGCAGGGCGCCCGCGAGCGCGCCGCGACGGGTGATGTCTCTCATGGCCGGATTCCTACTTGGCCTCGTTGAGCTCGGCAACGCGCGCGAGCAGGAACGCCGCCGCCCGTTCGGAGAAGTCGAGCAGCGTGTTGAGCTCCTCGCGGCTGTAGCCGGCGAGGAGCGTCTGCATCGCCTTCTCTAGCGGCGAGAACAGCGCGGCGATGGGCGCGATCTTGTCCTCGCGCACCCGCACCAGGACCTTGCGCCGGTCGTTGGGATCGTCGATGCGCTCGACCAGGCCCTGGCGCTCCAGCCGGTCGATCAGGCCCGTCACCGCGCCGCTGGTGAGGCCGGTGCGGCGCGCGATCTCCCCCGCCGCCGACGGGCCGTTCAGGATGATGAGGTCGAGGCACTCGAGGTCACTCGAATTGACGCCGACACGCCTGGCGATCGCCTGGCCATGCAGGACGCCCGCCGCCGAGCTGCGGCGCATGGCCACCATCAGGCGGCCGATCAGGGCCTGTTTGTCTTGACTTGGTTTCTTGGTCGACATATATCTTACTAATCAAGATGAATAGTCATCAAGATAATGACACACCGTCTGAAAACCGCAAGGAGCGACCCATGAACCTCGTCAACACCGACCGCGATTCGTTCGATCGCCACGCCGCCGAGGCCGCCATGGCCTGGCACGGCTGGGGCTCGCCCGTCGGCCTCGCCATCGCCCTCGTTGGCATCGGCCTCGCGGCCGTCCTGATCCGCTTTGCGGTGCTGGGGTTCTAGATCAGTATGCCGACAGCTTGTCCGGGTCGCCCTTCGACGGCCAGACGCGGCTGTAGAGGAACAGCAAGGCCTCGCCGGACAGCATCTTGTCGAAGGTGGGCGGGTGCTCGGCATCGACGCAGGTCGGCAACGGCCGGATCATCGTGTCGTAGTCGGGATTGGCGAACACGCCCACCGAATAGCGCTCGCGGCCGTAGTGGTTGACCACGCGATGCAGGGTCGAGGCGAAACGGTTGTTGGTCCACATCCGCATGCTGTCGCCGATATTGACCACGAAGCTGTTCTCGACCGGCGGCACGATCAGCCATTCGCCCGACTTGCTCTTGATCTCAAGCCCGCCGACATCGTCCTGCTGCAGCATGGTGAAGCCGCCGGCATCCTGGTGGGCGCGGCTGTCGCCGCCTTCCAGGGCGGCTTGCGTGTCCTGCGGCAGGTAGTGCAGCAGCCGCACCTGGATCAGCGGCTTTTTGTAGAACTGGGCGAAGTAGTCGGGCGGCAGCTTGAGGCCGCGCGCGAATACCGAGGCGAGCAGGCTCGCGAACCCGGTCATCGTCGTGTGGTAGTCGAGCACGGCCTCGCGAAAGCCCGGCAGGTTCTCCGGCCAGAGATTGGAGCCGTGCAGCGGCTTGCCCTCCTTCACGTCGGGATCGTCGTCCGGCAGCTCAAGCGAGGCCTGGAAGGCCTCATTCTTGTGGGGCTTGCGCGCCTTCATGCGGGCCGGATCGAGATGCGGCTGGAAGCCCTCGATGGCCTGGCCGCGATAGGCCTTCTGCTTGCCGGGCTCGTCCATCGGCAGGTAGCCGCGGAAGAGGTTGGAGTTGCCCATATAGGCCTCCATCTTCTCGGCCAGTGGAAGGGCGAAGAAGCGCTGCGACTGGCGGAAGATCTCGCGAATCTTCGCCGGCGGCACCGGATGGTTGACGATGGTGAGGAAACCGATATCGCGGCAGGCGTCGTGTACCTCTCGCGCGACGCGCTCGATCGCCTCCTCGTTCGTGCCCGAGAGCGGCGCGAAGTCGATCACCGGCAGCTCGTTGGCGTTGGCCCAGCGCCCCAGCTTGGGGGCGGCAAGCGGTGCCGCGGGGGCGGCGACGGTCTGTACGTCGGCGGGCATGGACAGTCCCTTCCTTAGCTCGAGAGGGCGTCGATCAGTTCCTGGCGGGCCGTGGTCGCGTTCTTGGCATACCACGCAATGCCGCCCGGCAGCATCTTGGCATAGTTCGCGGGGTCGCCGGGATTGATTGCGTTCCACTGCGCATCGAGGAGCTTCGAGGCCTCGGGATTGATCGGCCCATAGCCGTTGGTCTTCAGCAGCTCTGCCTGGCCCACCGGGTCGAGCGTGGAGTTGATGAACTCCCAGATCGCCTTTCCGCCGGTCGCGCCCTTGGGCACCATCCAGCAGGCGCCCCACGAGATGCCCTCGTTCCACGTCCAGTCGCAGAGGCCCTTGGTGTCCTGCTTGAGTGGCCAGGCGCGGGTATTGAGCAGCTGGCCGAGATGGACCTCGCCGTTGCGGAAGGCGTTCTGGCCGTCGGCGATCACGTTGTAGTAGATCGCGTGCTCCTTCATCTTCTTGTGCATTTCGAGCGCGCGCTTCATGTCGATGGGATAGATCTTGTCGAACGGCACGCCGTCGGCCATCAGCGCCGCTTCCAGGATGCCGTCGGGCTCGCGGCGGAAGGCGCGCTTGCCGGGGAACTTCTTGAAGTCCCAGACGTCCTTCCAGGTGGTCGGCACCTCGCCGCCCCACTTCTTGGTGTTGTAGGTCAGCACCATCGCATAGATGTAATTGCCGATACCCCATTCGACGGCGTGCTCGGGCCGCACCTTGCTCTTGTCGACGATCGAGTAGTCCATCTTCTCGAGCATGCCTTCAGGCCCGAGCTCCAGCGCGGTGTGCAGGTTGCGGTCCATGACATCCCACGTGACCTTGCCACTCTGCACCATCAGGCGGATGCGGCTGGTCGACGGACCGGTGCCGTCGACCGCGACCTTCCGGTCGGGATATTTCTTGAGGTAGGGATCGACCCAGGCGTTTTTCATGCCGCGGATCGCATCGCCGCCCCAGTTGACCAGCACCAGCTCGTTCTGGTCGGCCATCGCAGGCGTGAGCCTGGCGCCGAGCGGCGCGAGGCCAAGGGCGGCGCACATGCCGAGGAAGATGCGACGCGGATAGACCTTGCCCTCGGTGCGCTCCACGAACTGCTCGATGTCGTCCAGTCGATCGCGATAACCCGACATTGACCGTTCCTCCCCTTCAGATGGCTGGTCAGGCGGCCGGCGTGCTCTCCGTCCGTCTCGCCCGCAGCGACAGTTCCGCGGTGAGGATCAGCAACGTGAACAGGATCATACCTGTCGCCACCACGGCGATGACGGGATCGAGATTGTCGTTGATGCCATCCCACATGCGGCGCGGCAGGGTGAAAAGGGCTCGCCCGCCGATGAAGATCACAACGATCAGCTCATCCCACGAATGGATGAATGCAAAGATCGCGCCTGACAGCACGCCGGGCAAGATGTTGGGCACGATCACCCAGCGCAAGGTCTGGCCGACCGACGCGCCGAGCCCGCGCGCGGCCTGTTCCAGCCGCGGGTCGAGATTGCTGAGCGAGCCGGACACGGTCAGCACGACATAGGGCAGTCCTGTAACGGCATGGGCCAGCACGACGCCCAGCCCCGTGCCCACCAGGTCGAGCTGCACATATAGCCGATAGATGCCCAGGGCGTAGACAATCGTCGGCACGGCGAGAGGCAGGATCATCGCCGTGCGCACATGTTCCGATATGCGTGACGCGAGCCGCCAGCAACCGACGGCGCAGAGCGTGCCGGCGACGACGGCGATCACCGTGGAGACGGTGGCGATCCAGAGGCTTTGCCAGATGCTCGACAGCCACTCGCGGCTGGTCAGGAATGTCCGCCAGTGCTGCAGCGAGAGGCCGTCCTCGGGCAACGAGAGATAGCGCGTGTCGGTGAAGGAGACAGGGATGACGATGAAGGCGGGGAGCGCCAGCAGGCTCAGCACCAACCACGCCAGAGCCGCCATCGTGCCGGAGATCTGCAGCGTCTTCATGCGCCGAACAGTCTTCTGACATCGACGACGCGCGAGAGCGCCCACAGCGCGCCCAGCACGGCGATCATCAAGGTGGCGGCGAGCATGGTGCCCAGCCCCCAACGCAGCGTGTCGTTGATCTGCACCGCGACATATTCCGCGATCATCAGCACCTTACCGCCGCCCAGCAGCGCCGGTGTCACGTAGAAGCCGAGCGAGAGTATGAACACCAGCGTGCCGGCGCCGATCAGGCCAGGCCGCGTCAGCGGCAGGAACACCATGCGGAAGGCCTGCAGACGCGACGCGCCGAGGCTGCGCGCGGCTGCGACCAGACCGACATCGATGCCGCGCATGTTGGCGTACAAGGTCAGGATGGCGTAGGGCAGCATCACGTGGATCATGCCAATCAGCACGCCGGTCTCGTTGCGCACCAGCGCCAGCGGCTCGTCGATCAGGCCCAAGCCCACCAAAAGATTGTTGACCGGTCCCGAGCCGCGCAACAGGGTCAGCCAGGCGAAGGAGCGCACCAGCACCGAGATCCAGAACGGCAGCAGCACGCAAAACAGCATGATGCGCTGCTTCCGCGAGCTTGCCGCGCGCATGGCGTAGGCCACGAGGTAGCCCATGAGCAGTGCCGCGGCCGTGGTGATCGCCGCGATGCGCAGCGTCGTCAGCAGGGCTTTCTGCACCGAGCTGCTGGTGAACAGCATCGCGTAGTTGTCGAGGCCGGGCCTGGGATCGGTGACGCTGGTCAGCAGGACGTCGCCCAGCGGCACAAGGTAGATCAGCAGCAGCATGATCACGGCCGGCAGCATGATCAGCCAGTAGGCGGTGCGCCCGCTGCGGCCCGGCTCAGCGAGCGAGGGCACGGCAATCCTCCGGCCGCCAGCCGATCTCGACGGCGCCGCCGGGCTCGAGTGTGCCCTGGCCGGCAGCATTGGGCAGCTTGACCACGAAGTCGTCGCGTCCGAACAGGGCGAGTCGCACGCGCAGCATGTCGCCGAGGAAGGTCGCGTCGGCGACGCGCGCGGTGAAGCGGTTGGCGCAGCCCTCAGCCGCGGTACCCAGCGCGACCTTCTCGGGCCGCAGCACGAGATCAACCTCGGCGCCGGCTGCGGAAGAACCGACGGTCGAGGCAAGGATCTTCTCGCCATTCGGCAGGACCGCGGTGCAGCGGCCGCCATCGCGATGCGTGACCGTGGCGGCAAGCGAGTTGCTCTCGCCCAGGAACTGCGCGACGAACAGCGTATCGGGCTCCTCGTAGAGCCGCCGCGGTTCGGCGACCTGGCGCAGCCGGCCGGTGCTGAACACGGCGACGCGGTCGGACATGGTCATCGCCTCGACCTGGTCGTGCGTGACGTAGACCATGGTGACGCCGAGCCGGCGGTGGAGCTGCTTCAGCTCGTCCTGCATCTGCTCACGCAGTTGCCGGTCGAGCGCGCCCAGCGGCTCGTCGAGCAGCACCAGCCTCGGCTCGAAGACCAGCGCGCGCGCCACGGCGACGCGCTGCTGCTGGCCGCCGGAGAGCTGCTGCGGCCGGCGGTCGGCCAGTCCCTCGAGGCGCACCATGGCCAGCGCCCGCGTCACCTTCTCTGCGATCGTCGCGCGCGACAGGCCGCGCACCCTGAGCGGAAAGCCGATGTTCTCGCCCACCGTCATGTTGGGAAACAGGGCGTAGTTCTGGAACACCATGCCGATCCCGCGCTTGTCGACTGGGACGGCGGTCACGTCCTCACCGGCGACGACGATGCGCCCGCTGCTCGGCTGCTCGAAGCCCGCCAACATGGTGAGCGTCGTCGTCTTGCCCGAGCCCGACGGCCCGAGCAGGGTCAGGAACTCACCGGCCTCGACGTCGAGGTTGAGCGCGCTGACGACATCGACCTTGCCGTCATAGCTCTTGGTGACATCGATGAACCGGACCAGCGGTTCCGGAGTGGCCGCGCGCATACGTCGATCAGTTCAGGCTGTTCGACTTGGGCGAGCGAATTCCGTGCCAGACGCGCTACTTGCTGGAATTACGAACCCTAGTTCGACAGCACGTCGCCGAACAGCTTCCAGGTCTCGCCGTCGAAGCGGGCGAGCTGGACGGCCTGTATGGGATAGAAATCGGTCGGGCTGGTGTTGATCTTGATGCCGGGCAGCAGGATCGGCACCACGAGGTCCTTCATGCTGGCTGCCTGTTTCATCAGATTGGCGCGCGTGAGGTTGTCGCCGCACTTGGTGAGGACATAGCGCATCGTCGCCGACACCGAGTAGGCATAGGTGTAGGACGCATCCGACATGTTGCCTTGCGGGATGTACTTCTCCATCCACGCCTTCCATTCGAGGAAGTCGGGCGCATTGGCCCATTGCGGATCGGTCGGATCCTTGAGGTAGGCCGCCGTAATGATGCCCTTGCTGTTCTCAAGCCCGGCGGGCTTCAGCGTTGAGGCGACCGAGGCCGACACGTTGGCAAGATAGTGCGCCGGCTTCCAGCCGAGGTCGGCCACCTTGCGGATCGCCTGGGCCGCCGCCTTGGGCGCGGCATCGTTGAAGAACACGTCGGCGCCCGAGTCCTTCAGCTGGATGATCTGGCTGTCGACCGTGGGATCGGTGACCTCGTAGCTCACCGTCTTGATCAGGAACTTGTCCTTCTGCTTGCCGAAGCCCGCGATGAAGCCGTTGAGGTAGTCCTTACCCGAATCGTCGTTCTGGTAGAGCATCGCCACCTTGGCGTTGGGATGGTTCGCCATGATGTGCTTGGCGTAGATCGCCGCCTCGGTGGCGTAGTCGGGCTGCCAGCCCATGGTCCACGGGAATTCCTTGGGGTTGCCCCACTTCGAGGCGCCGGTGGCGACGAAGAGCTGCGGCACCTTCTTCTGGTTCAGGTACTTCTGCACCACCGTGTTGGTGGGCGTGCCGAGCAGCTGGTAGATCGCGAAGACTTGGTCGTCCTCGACCAGCTTGCGCACCATCTAGACGGTCTTGGGCGGCTGGAAGCCGTCGTCGTAGGTGATGAAGTTGACCTTGCGGCCGTTGATGCCGCCCTGGTCGTTGACCATCTGCCAGTAGGCCGTGATGCCCTTGCCGATCACGCCATAGGCCGAAAGCGGTCCCGAGTAGGGGTTGGTGTGGCCGAGCTTTATCTCCTTGTCGGTCACACCGGGATCGTACTTCTTCTGGGCGCGTACGATCGCCGGCGCCCCAATGATCGGCACAAGAGCGAACGCGGTCCCGGACGCCACCAGCGTCCGGCGATTGATCCTCGCCATGGGTCTCCTCCAGTCGCTCCGTTGCTCGGAGTCGTACCGGAGAGTGTAGCGGCGCGGTGTGACGAAGGAAGGGCTACAACGCTTCAGGCGCTGTGAAGGGCAGGCCCAGCGCCTCGGCCACCGGCCGGCAGGTCACCTTGCCTTCGTGCACGTTCAGCCCGTTGCGCAGGTGCGGATCGTCGGCGATGGCCTTGCGCCATCCCTTGTCGGCCAGCGCCAGCGCGAACGGCAGCGTGGCGTTGTTCAGCGCAAAGGTAGAGGTGCGGGCGACGGCGCCCGGCATGTTGGTGACGCAATAATGAATCACCGCTTCCTCGACATAGGTCGGATGCGAATGCGAGGTCGGCTTCGACGTCTCGCAGCAGCCGCCCTGATCAATGGCGATGTCGACGATGACGCTGTTGGGCTTCATGGTCGATACCATCTCGCGCGTCACCAGCTTGGGCGCCGCCGCACCCGGCACCAGCACGGCGCCGATCAGCAGATCGGCGCGGCGCAGGATGGCGCTCAGCGCATCGCGCGTGGAGAAGATGGTGCGCAAACCCGGAAACTGCGCCGCCAACCGCCGCAGCACCTCGGCCGAACGGTCGACCACGAAAACCGTGGCGCCCATGCCCAGTGCAATGGTGGCGGCATGGGTGCCCGACACGCCGCCGCCCAGCACGACAACTTCGGCCGGCGGCACGCCCGGCACACCGCCCAGCAGCACGCCGCGCCCGCCGGCAGCCCGCTCGAGATAGTGCGCGCCAACCTGGGGCGCGAGGCGGCCGGCAACCTCCGACATCGGCGTCAGCAAGGGCAGCGTGTTGGTGGGCGAGGTCACCGTCTCGTAGGCGATGGCCGTGACGCCGCTCTTGATCAGGTCCTCGGTCTGGGCGCGATCGGGCGCCAGATGAAGATAGGTGAACAGGACCTGGCCACGGCGCAGGCGCCTGCGCTCGATCGCGAGCGGCTCCTTCACCTTCACGATCATCTCGCTCTGGGCGAAGACGTCTTCGGCGGTGTCGACGATCTTGGCGCCGGCGGCGACGTACTGATCGTCTCCAAGGCCCGCGCCCATGCCGGCGCCGCGCTCGATCAGCACGGCGTGACCGTGATGCACCAGCTCGGCGACCGACGAGGGCACCAGGCCCACGCGATCCTCGTGATCTTTGATTTCCTTGGGGACGCCGACACGCATGTTGAAAAACTCTAGAGCAGGTGACCGGCGCGTTCCGCCTTGGTGCGGAGGTAGTTCTCGTTGTGCCCGTTGGCCGGGAAGGAGTGGGCGACACGTTCGGCCACTTCGATGCCGTAGCGCTCGAGCTGGCTGATCTTCTCAGGATTGTTGGTCATCAGCCGCACGCGCTTGATGCCCATGCGCGACAGCATGGTGGCGGCGGGCGCATAGATACGCTCGTCGGCGTCGAAGCCCAACTGCTCGTTGGCGTCGATCGTGTCGAAGCCATCGTCCTGCAGTTCATAGGCACGCAGTTTGTTCACCAGGCCGATGCCGCGACCTTCCTGGGCGAGATAGAGCAGCACGCCCGATCCGCGGCGCGCGATCTCGGCGATGGCCCCGCGCAACTGCACGCCGCAATCGCAGCGCAGCGAGCCCAGAAGGTCGCCGGTGAAGCATTCGGAGTGGAGCCGGATCAGCACCGGCTCGGTGGGATCGATCTCGCCGACGACGATGGCGAGATGTTCCTTGCCGCCGTCACTGGGCCGCCAGGCGAGGATGCGCGCGTTCTCCGCGCCCTCGAGCGGCACGTTGGCCTGGGCCACCTGCTGGAGGTTGCGCGAGGAATTCTCCTCGTAGGCCAGCACGTCGGCGGCATCGACATAGATCAGGTCCTGATCGCGCGCCCAGTCGCGCCGTTTGTTGTTGGGGTCGCGCGTCAGCGGTCCCAGCACGACCGCGGGCAGGAGGCGCGCGAGCTTGGCGAGCTCGATCGCGGTCTCGGCGATGCGCGGGGCGTGGCTGTGCACTGGCCGCGACAGATAGCGCAGCGCCGCATGGCGGCCGGCTTGCTCGGTCTCGTGCGGCTGCAGGATGACGTCGGGCGGCACGCCCTCGGGCAGGTCGAGGGTGATGGGCTTGTTGGTGTCGCCCAGGCCCCCCGCGATGTGCGGCGGGATCTCCATGCCGATGGCCTCGGCGCGGCGGCGTGTGGTCACCAGCACGGGCGCCTGTTGGGCCATGCCCTGCAGGCGCTGCAGGGCGCGCGGGCCGCAGGCTTCGGCGGCGATCACCAGCCCGCCTTCGCCGTCATCGTCACGCAATACGACGATGCCGCCGCGGCGCAGCTCCGCCAGGGCGCGTTCGACGGCGGCCAAGGCCGTGGCAGTACGGGAATGAACCTGACCCGGAATCATGCTTTACCTAGTGCCATCCTTAGCACGAGGCGGCCCTTTTTGCCGAAGTGAACCGCTTTTGCCATCTTTTCGTACCAGATAGAGTATTTCTAATGCGCCCAAGCCCATTCAGGTGGCACCAGCATGTCTGTGAACAATCGCGGCAAGAAGATCCTGCTGGTCGATGACGACCAGGGCTTGCGCACCGTGCTCGCCGAGCAGCTCGACCTGTATGATGGTTTCACCACCATCCAGGTCGGCACGGCGGCCGAGGGCATGGAGAAGGCCAAGCTCGCCCACTACGACGCCATCCTGCTCGACATCGGCCTGCCCGACATGGACGGCCGCGAGCTGTGCAAGCTGATGCGTCGCCAGGGCGTGCGCTCGCCGGTGATCATGCTGACGGCGGCCGATTCCGATGCCGATACGATCCTGGGCCTGGAATCGGGCGCCAACGACTACGTCACGAAACCTTTTCGCATCAACGTCCTGCTCGCCCGCCTGCGCGCCCATTTGCGCCAGCACGAACGCAGCGAGGATGCGGTGATGACCATCGGTCCCTACGAGTTCCATCCCGCCGCCAAGATGCTGATGGAGAAGGGCGGCAAGAAGAAAATCCGGCTGACCGACAAGGAAGCCTCGATCCTGAAGTACCTGTTCCGCGCCGGCGACCGGCCGGTGGCGCGCGACGTTCTGTTGAACGAGGTCTGGGGTTACAACGCCGGCGTCACCACCCACACGCTCGAGACGCACATCTATCGCCTGCGCCAGAAGATCGAGCGCGATCCGGCGGCGGCCGCCATCCTGATCACCGACCGCGGCGGCTATCGGCTGCAGCCTTAGGCGGAGCAGTACCCCCTCACCCTGCGGAGCGCACGAAGTGCGCGTCTCGAAGGGTGGGAGCCAGTCTTGGTGTTGCCCATCCTCGAGACGGGCGTTGCGCGCCCTCCTCAGGATGAGGATGATGGGCTTGCCAAAAGGTGACCTAAGCGTCATCTTTTTCGCAACTCGAATGAACACCGCCCGGGAGGGCGCCGCCGACATGAGCACCGAGCGCATCTACGCGTTGCCCGTCGAGACCACCGAGTGGAAGTTCGACGGCGCCACCGAGATCCAGTTCAACTGGGAATACGACGACGGCTCCGACGCGCTGCTGGAGCTCTATGAGAAGGGCAAGAAGCAGCAGTGGGACGCCAGCACGCGGCTCGACTGGTCGCTCGAGCTCAATCCTGAGAACCCGATGGAGCTCAAGGACGAGGCGCTGACCATCTACGATACCGACTACTGGCGCAAGATGACGGTCAAGGAGCGCGCCTGGCTGCGCCGCAACCTGCAGGCCAACCAGATCTCGCAGTTCATGCATGGCGAGCAGGGCGCATTGATCGCGACGGCCAAGATCGTCAGCACCGTGCCCGACATGAACGCCAAGTTCTATGCCGCCACCCAGGTGATGGATGAGGCGCGTCACGTCGAGGCCTACAAGCGCCTGCTGCACGAGAAGTTCGACCTCGCCTATCCCATCAATCCCGCGCTCAAGAGCCTGCTCGAACAGACGCTGAGCGACCGGCGCTGGGACATGACCTATCTCGGCATGCAGGTGCTGATTGAAGGCCTGGCGCTCGCCGCCTTCCAGTCGATCCGCGACAAGGCAGGCAATACGCTGGCCGGCGCGGTCAACGCCTATGTCATGCAGGACGAGGCGCGGCACGTCTCGTTCGGGCGGCTGGCACTGCGCGAATATTATCCGCACCTGTCGGATGCCGAGCGCGACGAGCGCGAGCAGTTCGTGGTCGAGGCGCTCTATTTCATGCGCGACCGCTTCAACAACGGCGAAGTCTGGGAGCGGCTCGGCTTGCCGGCCGACGTGCTGAACGAGCTGCACTACAATTCCAAGCAGATGCATTCGTTCCGCGGCCGCCTGTTCAGCCGCGTTGTGCCCACGGTCAAGGATATCGGTCTGTGGGGCCCCCGCGTGCAGAAGGCCTTCGCCGAGATGGGCGTGATGGACTACGCCACGATCGACGTCACCGAGCAGCTCGCCAATGATGGCAAGGTCGCCGACGACTTCGACAGGAAGATGTTCGTCGAGAAGTCGATCGCTGCTGAGTAGCTCGTTCGTCGAGAAGTCGATCGCTGCTGAGTAGCTCGCGTGGTCGACACGCGTCCTTTTGTCATCCTGAGCGCAGCGAAGGATCTCATGCCGGCTGCAAGCGGCGATGAGGTCCTTCGCTTCGCTCAGGACGACAGCGTGCTCACCATGGATTGATGCCGCCTCTGGCTCGCAATGCGCTAGCTTCGCGTCCTCATCGAAGGAGTACGCCATGCTGCGACGCGCGCTTTTGATTTTCACTGCCGCTGCGATCTGCTCAATGCCGGCCTGGGCGCAGGAGACGCGCCGCGTGCGGGCCACGATCGAGAAGGTCGACGGCTCGACGCTCTACGTGAAGACGCGTGACGGCGAGGATCTCAAGATCACGCTCAGCGATAAGCCGCTGTTCGTGGCGATCGTGCCGGCCACGCTGGCCGACCTCAAGCCCGGCACGTTCGTCGGCTCCGCAGCAATGCCTGGACCCGATGGCAGCCTGTCGGCGATCGAGGTTCATATCTTCCCGGAGGCCATGCGCGGGACCGGCGAGGGCCATCGGCCGTGGGATGGCGCCCCCCAGTCCACCATGACCAATGCCAATGTCGAGACGTCGGTGGCCGGCGTCGACGGCCAGATGCTGATGCTGAAGTACAAGGACGGCGAGAAGAAGCTGCTGGTCACACCCAAGACCGCCATCGTGACCTATGCGCCAGGGGATCGCGCCGAGCTGAAGCCCGGCATCAAGATCTTCGTGCTGGCGCAGACGCAGCCCGACGGCTCCTTGCAGAGCGCACGCGTCTCCTACGGCCGCGACGGCCTCACGCCGCCGATGTGATCTTTGCCGGGAGCGCGGCACTCCAGTGCCGCTCATGATCTTCTCGACCACGAGCTTCCAGTTCGCTCATGATTCATGAGCGCGCAGGATGCGGACGGTCTGGAAGACCATGAAATGAAGCGCCACTGGGGTGGCGCGCTTCCGGCAAAGACGTCAGAGCAGGACGACGATCACCAGCAGCACCGCGGGCACCAGCAGCGGCCAGGCGAAGGCGTGCAGGAGCAGGCCGCCCGCGACCGCGCCGACCAGGTAGCCCGCCCAGGTCAGCAGCAGCAGGCGCGGCGTGGCGACCACCGGCAGCTTGCCGGCCTCGGCTGGCCATAGATGGTCGAGCGCAGCATCGGCGGTGCGCGCGAGGGTGCTGGTCACGACCACCGTGCTGACGGACACGCCGCCGAATGTCGTGATGGCCGAGGCCTGCAGGCCCATCGCGAAGGCCAGCACCAGCACGGCGCTCTCGGCGGCAAGCGGCAAGAAGCCCATGGTGCCGATGATCGCCGCCTCGAGCAGGATCGGGAACACCGGCCGGTGCCAGAGGCGCAGGAACAGGCGGGCCAGCATGGCGCCGATGAAGAAGGCGACCAGCGGCGCGAGATGCTTTCCCGCATCGACGTAGCGGCCTTCGGCGCCGGCGATGCCGGCCAGCACGGTGTTGCCCGTCATGTTGGCGGCGAACACGCCACCCATGGTGACGTAGCCCACCGCGTCGGAGATGCCGGCGATGATCGTCAGCAGTGTCGCCTGGATCTGCGGCCGGACCACGACACCCGCGTCCGCTACACCACGTCGTAGGTGATCTCGACCTCGGCGCCGAAGCAGTGGCCCTGGCAGGTCAGGATCCAGTCATTGGCGAGGTCGTCGGGCGTGTAGATGTCGTTCTTGGCCAGCAGGACCTTGCCCTTGATGCGCTTGGCCGCGCACGAGGCGCAGAAGCCTTCCTCGCACGACGACAAGGGATTGAGCCCGGCCTGCCGCGCTGCTTCGAGGATGGTCAGGCCCTTCTTGTAGGCGACCTTGTGGGCCTTGCCCTCGAGATGGATGGTGATGTGATCGGGGATGACGTCGCCCGCTTCGCCGGGCTCGATCGGGATGGCGTCGTTGCCCGAGGCCTCGAAGCGCTCGATGCGCACACGGTCGTGGCTCATGCCGTGCTCGAACAGTGTCTCCTCGACCAGCGACATGAACGGGCCGGGGCCGCAGAGATAGGCGTCGCCCGCCTCGAAGCCCTTCATGGCCGCCACGATCTCCTCGGGCTTGGTGATGCCCTGGGTCGCATCGAGATGGTGGATGACCTCGAGCCGGCCCGGATGGGCCTTCGCCAGCGCCTCGAACTCGGCGTCGAAGATCACCGAGGGCTTGTCGCGATTGGCATAGAACAGCCGCATCGGCCGCTTGCTGGTCGTCAGCGCCGACTTGATCAGTGACATCATGGGCGTGATGCCGCTGCCGCCGCCGAACAGCAGCAGCGGGCGGTCGCTGTCGCCCAGCACGAAGCGGCCGGCCGGCGGCAGCACCTCGATCGTGCCGCCTTCCTTCAGCGCGTCGTGGAACCAGTTGGAGCCCTTGCCGCCGGTGACGCGCTTCACCGTGACCTTGGGCTGGCCGTCGGTCTCGGGCGCGCTCGACAGCGAATAGCATCGGTTGAAGGCGCCGTCGGGATGAGTGACCCGGAAGGTCAGGAACTGGCCGGCACGATAGCGATACTTGTCAGCGAGGTCGGCAGGGACTTCGAGGACGAAAGAACGCGCATCCGGCGTCTCTTGAATGATCTTGGCGATGCGCAATTTGTTGTACGACATTCGATAAACCTACGTTCACATTCCCTGCGGATTGAAGGCGGGACTCTCCTGGCAGACTGTGATACGTTCCGCCTGAAAAATGAACGGAGCGTCATCTTTGCCGCTCCGTCTCGGGATGGGACCGCGTAAACCGCCAGGAGGCAAGAGCCAATGACGACGCAGAAGATCTATCAGCTCCCTGTCGAGGTCACGAACTGGAAGTTCGACGGCGCCACTGAGATCGCCTTCAACTGGGAATACGAGGACGGGTCGGCCGACCTGCTGAACCTCTACGAAAAGGGCAAGCAGCAGCAGTGGGACACCTCGACTCGCATCGACTGGTCGCAGGAGCTGTTCGAGGAGAACCCGATGGGGATGGCCGATGAATCCATCCCGATCTACGGCACGCCGTTCTGGAACAAGATGACGGAAAAAGAGCGCAACTGGCTGCGCTTCAACCTGCAGTGCCATTCGATCTGCCAGTTCATGCATGGCGAGCAGGGCGCGCTGATCGCCACCGCCAAGATCGTCAATACCGTGCCCGACATGAACGCCAAGTTCTACGCCGCCACCCAGGTGATGGACGAGGCGCGGCACGTCGAGAGCTACAAGCGGCTGATCCACGAGAAGTTCAAGGCGGCTTATCCGATTACCGATTCGCTGAAGAACCTGCTCGAGCAGACGCTGAACGATCGGCGCTGGGACATGACCTATCTCGGCATGCAGGTGCTGATCGAGGGCCTGGCACTGGCTGCCTTCCAGCGCATCCGTGACAGCGCCAAGAACAACCTCGCCGCCGCGGTGAACGCCTACGTCATGCAGGACGAGGCGCGCCACGTCACCTTCGGCCGCATGGCGCTGCGCGAGTACTATCCGCACCTCACCGACGCCGAGCGCGCCCAGCGCGAGGAGTTCACCGTCGAGGCGCTCTACTTCATGCGCGACCGCTTCAACCAGGCCGAGGTCTGGATGCGCTCGGGCCTGCCGGTGAAGGAGATGCTGGAGCACGCCTACCATTCGGGCGCCATGCAGCAGTTCCGCAGCCGCCTGTTCACCCGCATCGTGCCCATCCTGAAGGAGATCGGCCTGTTCGGACCCAAGGTCCAGAAGGCGCTGGGCGACATGGGCGTGATGGGCTACGCCGAGATCGACGTCGAGCAGCTGATCGCCAACGACATGAAGGTCGCCGACGACTTCGACGCCAAGAAGTTCGTCAAGCAGCAGATCGCGGCGGAATAGCTAAAGGGACGACGCCTCTTCCTCCTCCCCCGTCATACGGGGGAGGGTAGGGAGGGGGAGAGCCACAAAGAAACTGCGAAAATTCCAGATCAGAAAGCAACCGGTGGTTGCCGGCTGATCATATTTGCGCCTCAGAGGACTGATGTCCTTGGCGCATGAACGACTATGCCCGCCATCTCCGCAACAACGCAACCGAAGCGGAGCGTCGCCTCTGGCAACACCTGCGTCGACGCCAGATGAATGGCTTCAAGTTCCGCCGTCAGCGCCCGATCGGTCGATACGTGTGCGACTTCGTCTGTCTGGAAGCGCATGTGATCGTCGAACTGGACGGCAGTCAACATCATGTCGCTCAGGCCGCCTACGATGCACAGCGCGATACGTTCCTGCAGTCGAGTGGATTTCGCGTGCTGCGATTCTGGAACGGGAGTGTGTTCTCCGAACCGGACGCCGTGGTCCGGACGATCATGGAAGCATTGACCCGATCTGAAATGAGCGGACGCTTCGACTGAGGTTTCCCCCTCCCTACCCTCCCCCGTATGACGGGGGAGGAGAAGAAAAGGCGCCAGCTGTACATCAAAACGGTCTGTCGCCCTTGATGGTGACGCGATGGCCGTGACGCACATGCGGGTGGTAGTCGAACGTCGCGCGGTGCATGGCGCAGCGGTTGTCCCAGAAGGCGACCGAGTGCCGTTCCCAGCGGAAGCGGCATTGGAACTCCGGCGTCTCGCAGTGGCGGATCAGCATGTCGAGCAGCGCGTCGCTCTCATGACCCTTCAAGCCCTCGATGCGCTTGGTGAAGCCGCGATTGACGAACAGGCACTTGCGCTTGGTCACCGGATGGATCCGCACGATGGGATGGACGGCCTCGGGAAACTTCTTGTCGCTGCGCCCATACTCGCCGCGTGAATAGACGTGCGCGCTGGTATGGAACGCCGACAGGCCTTCGACCAGCCGCTTGATCGGCTCCGACAACGTCTCGTAGGCGAGATACATGTTGGCGAAGGCGGTATCGCCGCCGACCGGCGGGCTCTGGTGCAGGTAGAGGATCGAGCCCATCGGCGGTTCGGGCTCGCACGACATGTCCGAATGCCAGACCTCGCCGGTGGCCACCTTCGTCCGTTCGTCGGCATGCACGACGCGGATCTCGGGATGGCCTTCGACCTCCGCTCGCGCCGCGGGATGGACCAAGAGTTCGCCGAACAGCCGGCCGAACGCCTTGTGCTGGTCGACGCTCAGCTCCTGGTCGCGAAAGAACAGCACCTGATGCGCCATCAGCGCATCGTGCAATTCGCTCGCCTGCCGGTTGGAAAGCGCCGCAAGATCGACACCGGATACCTCGGCGCCGATTGCGGGCGTGAGCTTGCGGATCGCGATCGTTTCGTAACCCATGGCGCGATGATCCGCCCGCCCCTCGGCGATTTCAACCGCCGCTATTTGCAGGTCTCGATCCGCGGTGGCGCGCCGAGCACGGCGGCGACCTTGGAAATGTCGAGGCAGCGGCTGCCGATCCAGGCCCGGCCCTGCACGAAAATGGCGAACCGGGTGAAGGTGTTGGCCTGTTCGATCGGCGTCGGCCGCGCCTGGGCGAGCAGCCAGTAGAGGGCGTAGAGATTGCCGGTGGCGAAATCGGCGGCCGCGACGTTGAGATCGAGGTTCCACATCGCCGCATTCTTGGCCGCAGCACCACTCGGATCCGGCACGTTCGCCAACCATCCATGGACGGTGGACGCGACACCATAGGGCCCGACTTGCTGCAGCACGTTCTTCACCTGCTCGGCCATGGCCACGTAGCCCTTGCCCTCGATGGTGTTGCCGGCGCAGCCGCTGCGGCAGACCGCAACGAAGGTCAGGTATTCGGCGAGGATAATCTCGACATTGTTGTTGTTGTGCTTTCGCCAGGCACGCGCGAGCTGCCAGCCTTGAGTCAGCTCCGCGCCGGTCCACGGCTTGCTGGCAAGCGGCGTGTCGCGCTCGAGCTCGGCGATCACGACCTGCGCCGCCGATTGCCACTCAGCCGGGATCTGGGCGAACCCCCGGCCGGCGGTGGCGATGGTGATCAGCAGGAATGCGATCAGGATTTTCATGGCCAGGCCCCCTTAGTAGCGATGCCCCCGCTTCCGGTCGGCGCTCTCGTACTGGATCAGATTGTCGGCGCGCATTTCCATGGCGTCTCGGGACCTGAGGTTGCGCGCCTGGACCGGCGTGATCAACGGGTGATGCGCAGTGTCCTCCAAGGAGGCGCCGACCTGCCAGCAATCCTCCTGGTTCGTGACCCATTCCTCGACGTCGAACTGCCGAAGGTCGATCGCCTCCGAATAGGTGCGCAGCGTCTTGCGCTGCTCATTGCTGTACTCGTGGAAATACGACATCGCGAGCTCGCGCAGGGTGCGATAGACGGGATCGCGCCAGCGCAACCACACATGGTTGCTCTTGGAGATCGCCCCCCAGCAGCCATTGCGTTTGAACAGCGCGACCACATGGTCCGAATCGCCCCTGGCGACCAGGTCCATCAGGAGCGGCGGATCGCCGTTCAGCCACAGCGCACAGGCCGCAGTGAAGGCCGCTTCGATACAGTGGGCGCGGCGGTGATGCAGCACGCCGCGCACCGAGCGCAGCGTGTCGCCCTGCTCCTCGAAGTTGGCGTCGAGTCCGATGACGAAGTCCTGGATGCGCTGGGGAGTCGTGAGGGCTTTGAGCTCCCGGCCTTCTTCGCGAGTGAGACCGATATCGAGAGGCCGAGGGCGACGTTTGCGGACCAGCATGGACCCTCAAGGTTCTCCCGCCGGGAGGACGATGACAACAGGCTGCTGATTCGGGCCGTGGATCAAAATAGAAGGAGCGCCGCCCTGGCTTGTTTCGGCCGATTATTTCGGCGGACAGGGCTCCGGCTTAGGCACGTCAGCCTAAGTCATTGAGGCGGTTGGTGGAGCTGAGGGGGATCGAACCCCTGACCTCCTCATTGCGAACGAGGCGCTCTCCCAGCTGAGCTACAGCCCCCCAACAACCGTCTCCAGGCCCTGCAAATAGGGCCTGAGGATGGCGCGGATAAAGGGTGATGGCTCCCCTGTCAAGCAAGGCTGCCTATGTTAGCGTTTCGCCTCGTTTCCATGGAGTTTTGCCCGTGCCAGCCAGCAGCAAGAAGGTCGTCCAGTCCGAGTCCGCGCCCAAGGCGCTCGGGCCTTATTCGCAGGCCATCGTGGCCAACGGCCTGGTCTTCTGCGCCGGCCAGATCCCGCTCGATCCCAAGACCGGCGACCTGGTGGCAGGCGGCATCGCCGAGCAGACGCACCAGGTGCTGAAGAACCTGCGCGCCGTCCTGAAGGCCGCCGGCAGCGACCTCGATCGCGCGGTCAAGACCACGGTGTTCCTGAAGAGCATGGACAGCTTCGTCGCCATGAACGAGGTCTACGGGCGCCCCGAGTATTTCGGCGCCCACACGCCTGCCCGCTCGACCGTCGAGGTGGCGCGCCTGCCGCGCGACGTGCTGGTCGAGATCGAAGTCGTGGCGCTGGCCTAGAGGACGGTCGTGAGTTTCCTCGTCTGGCTGATCGGTCTCGGCTCGCTGGTGGTGTTCGGCATCATCGCCGTGCACTTGCTGGTGGCGCTGGTGCTGATCATCCCGACCTGGCGCATCTGCACGCGCGCCGGCTTCTCCGGCGCCCTGTCGCTGTTCCACCTCGTGCCGCTGATCGGCTTGTTCATCGTCATGGCCATACTCGCCTTCAGCGACTGGCCGGCCGGCGAAGCGAGACCGCGGAGGCCGTGATGGGCTTCGATTTCGCGGCCCTCCTGGGGCTGTTTGGCCTCAGCGGCGTGTTCGCCCTGATCGGGCTTGTGCTGGCGGCCTGGATGGCCTGGCGCATCGTCGAGAAGGCCGGCCTGCCGGGCTGGTTGGGGCTGGGCTCCATCCTGCTCACGCTGACGGCGGTCGGCACCATCGTGCCGCTGATCCTGCTCTGGATCTTTGCCTTCATGCGCTGGCCACGCGATGACGAGACGCCGGTTGTTGCCCTGCCGGGACAGCCGCCGGCGCCGCCGGCACGACCGGGGATGTTGCCGCCGCCAACGCAGGCACTGGGCGATCGCCGGCCGTGGCGGTTGAATGGCCTCCTGCCGACCGGTGGCACCGTAGCGATCGCGGTCGACGGGACCGTCCCGGCCTACCTGCTCACCGGCGCCGCGGCGGCCCAGGCCAACGAGCTTTCCGTGCCCGATCCCTCGGTCGGGCAGCCACATGCCCGCCTGCTGGTGGCCGGCGGTCGCCTGGGGCTGGAGGACCTCGGCACGCCCGGCGGCACCCTGATCGACGGGGCTCGGTTGCTGCCCGAGCACGGCCCGCGCGACATAAGCGCCGCCCGGACGGTCCGCCTGGGCAGCGTCGAACTGGCCCTCTCGAGGTCCTGAAATTGCCTTGTGATCGACAATCCCTGCCGAGTAGGTTGCCGGGCCGGCGGCCTGCCGGCGTCAGAGCTGCGGAGAAGCGATGATCTCGCTGGCGCTTCTAATCTACAAGATCCTCGATATCTATTCGTGGATCATCATCATCAGCGCGATCCTGAGCTGGCTCGTGGCGTTCGGCGTCGTCAACGTGCGCAACCAGTTCATCCGGATGGTGGTCGATTTCCTTTATCGCATCACCGAGCCGGTACTGCGGCCGATCCGCCGCTTCCTGCCCAGCCTCGGCGGCATTGACATCTCGCCGGTCGTCGCCCTGCTGCTGATCATCTTCCTGCAGCATCTCCTTCGGGAATACGTCCTCGGATTCTAGGGTCATGTCCGGCGACCCGGCGTTCCTGCGCCGCACCGGCTCCGGCGTGACCATCGAGCTGCGCGCCCAGCCGCGCGCCCGCCGCACCGCGCTCGACTGCAGCGGCGGCGGGCTCAAGGCCTCGGTGACCGCGCCGGCGGAAGACGGCAAGGCCAACGGCGCGGTGATCGAGCTTCTGGCGGCGACCTGGCGGTTGCCCAAATCGGTCTTCGCCGTCACCCGGGGAACAACGGCGCGGGACAAGGTGTTGAGTATTTCCGGTGAGCCCGGGCTGCTCGCCGAACGGATCGGTGACTGGGTTAGACACGCAGCGGGGAGAGATGGCTGAAGCGAAACTGATCGACGGCAAGGCTTACGCCGCGGGCCTGCGCAAGCGCATCGCCGCCGGCGTGCAGGCGTTGATCGCGGAGGGTGGCCCCAAGCCGGGGCTGGCGACGGTGCTGATCGGCGAGGATCCGGCGAGCCAGGTCTATGTGCGCAGCAAGGGCAAGCTTGCAGCCGAGCTCGGCATGGCGAGCTTCGACCATCGCCTGCCCGAGACCACGACCGAGGACGAGCTCCTCGAGCTGATCGGGCGGCTCAATGCCGACAAGAGCGTGCACGGCATCCTGGTGCAGCTGCCCTTGCCCAAGCACATCGACACCGGCGATGTGCTGCTGGCCATCGATCCCGCCAAGGACGTCGACGGCTTCCACCCGTTGAATGTCGGGCGGCTGGGCACGGTCGAGTCGGGCGCGCCGCTCGACTTCCCGGTGCCCTGCACGCCGCTCGGCGTGATGATGCTCCTGCAGGATGCGCTGAGCTCGCTCACCGGCCGTCATGCCGTGGTGATCGGCCGCTCCACCCTGGTCGGCCGTCCGGTGGCGCGGCTGCTGCTGCGCGCCGATTGCACCGTTACCATCACCCATTCGCGCACCCGCGACCTGCCGTCGCTCGTGCGCCAGGCCGACATCGTGGTGGCGGCGATCGGAAAGCCCGAATTCGTGCGCGGCAACTGGATCAAGCCCGGCGCGGCCGTGATCGATGTCGGCATCAACCGCGTGCCGGCCGGCGACGGCAAGACCAAGCTGGTGGGCGACGTCGCCTTCGCCGAGGCGCTGACGGTCGCCGGCCACATCACGCCGGTGCCCGGCGGCGTCGGCCCGATGACCGTGGCGTGCCTGATGTACAACACGCTGCAGGAAGCCCGGAAGTCGGCGGGGCTGCCGTTCGTGGCGATCTGACCCTCGTCTTCTCCTCCCCCGTCATACGGGGGGGTAGGGAGGGGGCGAGCAACCGTCGTGTTGTCGCCGATTTCAGACTCATGATCTTTCCCTGGGAGAAGGTCTCGCGCGTGGGCCTTCCCCCTCCCTGCCTCCCCCATATGACGGGGGAGGTGAAGGGCTAGTTCTTCAACATCCCCGCCACCAGGGCCGCCACGTTGTGCCGCATCATCGCCTCGTAGGTCGGCGCCGGACCGTTCGGTCCCGACAGCGCATCGCTGTAGAGACGCGGGCCGACCACGGCGCCCGACTCGCGGGCTATCTGGTCGATCAGGCCGGGATTGCTCATGTTCTCGACGAACAGCGCCTTGATCTTCTGCTCGCGCACCTGGCGGATCAGCGCCGCCACGTCCTTGGCCGACGGCTCGGTGTCGGGGGTGAAGCCGCGCGGCGCAAAGAACTGCACGCCGTAGGCCGCGGCGAAGTAGCGGAACGAATCGTGCGCGGTGATGGCGCGGCGTTGCGCGGCCGGCACCTTGGCGATCTCCGCCTTCACCCATTTATCGAGCTCGGCCAGCCGCTTGTCGTAGCTCTGGCCGCGCTCGCGGAAGAAGGCGGCGTTGGCGCCGTCGGCGGCGCTGAGGCCCGTCACGATGTTCATCACGTACTGCCGCGCGCGGCCGACATCCTGCCAGCAATGCGGATCGGGCCCTTGAAGATGCGCGTGGCCGTGGCCCGACGCCGGTGCCCCTTCCAGAACAGCGACGCCGTCGGTCGCCACGATCGCCTGGCCCTTGAAGGGCGCCGCCTTGGCAAGGCGATCGATCCAGCCCTCGTAGCCCAGCCCGTTGCTCACCAGCACCTGTGCCGCGGCGAGGGTGCGCGCATCGGTGGGGCGCGGCTGGTAGGTGTGGACATCGATGTCGGCGCCGACCACGACGGCAAGCGCGATGCGATCACCGCCGACCTCGCCCACCAGGTCGCCCAGGATGGAGAAGGTTGCCGCGACCTTGGTCCTGGCTTGGGCGAAAGCAGGGAAGGCGACGATCGGCAGGGTCGCAAGCAGATGACGCCGGAGCATTGGGCTCGAAGTGTTATACTATAACGGGAAGTCGAGCCAGTGCGGCGAATGGCCCGTCGCCTGGAAGAAGCGCTGCAGGTCGGCGGGCGCCAGCGCCGTCGTCATGGTGTTGACCAGCGGATGGGCATTGACCGGCCCACCGTCGGCGAGGCCGCGGTCGAGGACCAGGCGCACGGCGCGGCTCTCGTCGTTCACCAAGGCGAGCGGCGTCACCGAGCCCGGCTCGACACCCAGTGTGCGTTTCAGCCGCTCGGCGCTGCCGAAGGAGAGGCGGCCCGCGCTCAGCGCGTCGCCCAGGCGCTTGAGATCGATGGCGCGATCCTCCAGCGCCACCACCAGCCACATCTCCTCCTTCTTGTTGCGCAGGAAGAGGTTCTTGATGTGATGGCCGGGCAGGTCGCCGCGCAGCGCCTTGGCTTCCTCGACCGTGAACACCGGCGGATGCTCGACCGTGCGGTGGGCGATGCCCAGCTGGTCGAGGCGGGCGAAGAGTTGTTGCGGGTCGAGCATCGGGCTACATCGATTTGATGAAAGGCATCGTTCTGTCGGGCGGCAGCGGCACGCGGCTTTACCCGATGACCCGGGCGGCGAACAAGCAGCTCCTGCCGGTCTACAACAAGCCGATGGTCTACTACCCGCTCACCACGCTGATGCTGGCGGGCTGCCGCGAGATCCTGCTGGTGGTCAATCCGCAGGACGAGCCGGCCTATCGCCACCTGTTCGGCGATGGCCGCCAGTGGGGCATCGAGATCGATTATGCCGTGCAGCCCAAGCCCGGCGGCATTGCCGAGGTCTTCCTGGTCGGCCGCAAATTCGTCGGGACGGACCGCGTCGGCCTGATCCTGGGCGACAACCTGTTCTACGGCGATTCGCTGCCGGCGGTGGCCGAGCGCGGGGCCACGAGCGAGGGCGCCGTCGTCTACGCTTACTGGGTGAGCGATCCGCAGGCCTACGGCGTCGTGGAATTCGATGCCCACGATCGGCCGGTGAGCATCGTCGAGAAGCCGAAGGAGCCGCGCTCGAACTGGGCGGTGACCGGCCTCTATTTCTACGACGCCGACGTTTGCGACGTCGCCGCGCAGATACCGCGTTCGGCGCGCGGCGAGCTCGAGATCTCCGACGTCAACGCGCATTACCTGAAGCAGGGTCGGCTCACGGTCGAGAAGCTCGGCCGCGGCTATGCGTGGCTCGACACCGGCTCGCCGTCGAGCCTCCTGCGCGCCGCCCAGTTCGTCGAGACGGTCGAGGATCGCCAGGGCCTGCAGATCGGCTGTCCCGAGGAAGTCGCCTGGCGCAAGGGCTATATCGACAATGCCGGCATGGAGCGGCTGATCGAGCCCGTCCGCAACAGCGAATATGGCAAATATCTCCAGCGATTGCTGGCCCGGGGGTAGGGCGGGGCGGACTTGCATTAGGGGCCGAAAACCCGTATCAACGCCGCCTTCCGGCATCCTACCCGGCCGGACATGGAGCGCGGGCGTAGCTCAGGGGTAGAGCACGACCTTGCCAAGGTCGGGGTCGAGGGTTCGAATCCCTTCGCCCGCTCCAACTTTCCTCATCCCACTTGATAGCGGCCCTCTCTGCGGCTGGGGCCGAGTGCACGGTGCCGTGTGCCTGACGAACGTTCAATTCGCTTCGACGACCAGGTGATCGTCGTCACCGGTGCCGGCCGTGGGCTGGGCGCGGCCTATGCGAGGCTGATCGCGGGCCGAGGCGGCTCCGTTGTCGTGCACGATGCCGGCGTGAGTGCCGACGGTGGCGGCTTCGATCCGTCCGTTGCCGATGCCGTCGTTGCGGAGATCACGGCGGCGGGCGGTCGAGCGACAGCCAGTTACGAGAACCTCGAGGATCGCGCGGCGTGCGAGCGCGTGATTGCCTTCGCCGTCGACCGCTTCGGCCGGCTGGATGCGTTGATCAGCAACGCGGGCCTGGTGGTCTTCGCCACCATCGAGGAGACGGATGCGGCGTTGTGGCGCCGCATGATGGCGATCGGCGTCGATGCGCCGTTCCATCTCGCGCGCGCCGCGATCCCGCACATGCGCCAGCGCGGTTACGGACGCATCGTGCTGACGACATCGGGTCGTGCGATGCGGGTCGAGGATTGCGTGCCGAATCTTGTCGCCTATTCGACCTCCAAGATGGCGCAGGCCGGATTGATGGTCGGCCTGGCGTCGGAGCTGCAAGGCAGCGGCATCGAGGTCAATGCGGTGTCGCCGGTGGCGGCGACGCGCGTCCTGCGCCGCAGCGCCCCCGAGCTCACGGCCGAGCTGGTGGCGCCCGGAGTGGCTTTCCTGGCTTCGTCAGCCCGCGGCTCGTCCGGCATCGTGTTGAGTGCTGCCGGCGGCCGCTTCTCCGTTGGCGGTTGGGAACGCGGCAGTGGATTCGACCTTGGCCCTGGGCCGGCGTCGCCTGAACAGTTTGCGGACCACTGGCGAAGGATTGTCGAGGTGTAAAATGCCGACCGCCCTCATGATCGTCGACGTCCAGCAGGGAATGTTCGCCATAAGGCCGCCGATCCATCGCGGCGAGGAAATCGTCGGCCGCATTGCCCGCCTGCTCGAACGGGCCCGCCGGCAGGGCGTGGCGGTGGTGCACATCCAGCACAATGGTGCTGCCGGCGACGTCCTGGCCAAGGGATCGGCCGGATGGCCGCATCATCCACTGGTCGCACCGCGCGAGGGCGAGCTGGTCATCGAGAAGCAAAACAGCAGTGCCTTCCACGCGACCGGCCTCGATCGTGAACTGCGCGAGCGAAAGATCGACCGGCTGGTGATCGCCGGCATGCAGACGGAGATGTGCATCGACTCGGCCTGTCGGGCGGCTGCTGCGCTCGACTATCGCGTCACCTTGGTGAGCGATGGTCACACGATCTGGGACACGCCCGTGCTCACGGCCGATCGCATCATCGCCCACCACAATCGCCTTCTCAGCCACGGATTCGTCGATCTGGCCGAGGCCGAGCGAGTGCAGTTCTAGGTCTGCCTTCGATCTCGGTCGGGATGATGGAACAGCAGCACCACCAGCACCGATGACAAGGCAAGGCCCGCCATCAGCAGGAAGCCGTCGGTGAAGGAACCGCGGATGTCGAGCACCCATCCGGTGACGGCAGGCGCCAGGAAGCCTGCGATGGCGAAGGCAAAGTCCATGATGCCAAGTGCCGTCGCCGCGCGTTCGGGCACGATGTCGACATTCACCGCATAGTAGGCGGCGTTGGCGCCCATCGAGGCCGCCACGGCCACGGTGATCCCGACGATGGCCACAGTAAGATTGTCGGTCATGGCGACGGGAACGACGGCGATCGCCGCGACGAACTGCGTCCCCGCAATCAGATACGAGCGCGCGATGCGCAGCTGGCCGGTGCTGGCGAGCAAGCGGTCCGACCAGATGCCGAACAGCCACAGCAGGAAGGCGGCGGCCAGCCACGGCAGCACGGTGAACAGGCCGACTGCGGCGAGATTGAGCCCATACTTGTGCCCCAGATAGCTCGGCAGCCAGGTCATGAAGAAGAACAGGAAGTAGCCGAACACGAAGAATGCCCAGGTGTTGGCGAGCAGCGTACGGTTGGCCAGCAGTGCGCCGATCACGTCCACCCCGGGCCAGGACTTCCGGACCGTGTGCGAGATCGTCGCCGCTTCGTGGCTGGTCCGGACATGGTCGAGCTCGGCCGGGTTGACGAACCGGGACTCGGCCGGGTCGTCGCGGAACAGGAAATACCACAGCGGCACCCAAGCGGCGGAGAGCACGAACAGCACGGCGAAGGTCATCCGCCAATCGAGCCAGGCCAGCAGTTGGGTGACGATCGGTCCGCCGATCGCGAGCGCCAAGGGCACGGCCAGCAGGGCGTTGCCGAGCGCCGTCGCTCTTTCCTGCGGTGACAGCCAGTGGGTGACCGCGCCCGTCAGGGCGGGGAAGTTGGGACCCTCCGACACCCCCAGCAGAACGCGCGCCGCGTAGAGCATGGCAACGCCCGTCGCCAGCGCCGTCATGCCGATCGACAGGCTCCACAGGACTGCCGCGACCGTGAGCACCAGCCGCGCGCCCCAACGGTCGACGGCGAATCCTCCCAGGAGGGTGGTGATCGCGTACCCCAGGCCGAAGGCGCCCAAGATGGCGCCCGATTCCGCCGGCGAGAAATGCAGGTCCCGCTGGATCAGCGGGATGGCATAGGAGATCGCCGCTCGGTCGATGTAATTGACGACGGTGATCGCGAACAGAAGGAAGACGATGAACCAGCGGAAGCGCGTGGGGTGCATCTACGCCGGTACCTCATCCTGAGGAGCCGTGCGCAGCACGGCGTCTCGAAGGATGGGCCCCAAAGTATGTGTGGGTTGCCACCCTTCGAGACGCGCCCTGCGGGCGCTCCTCAGGGTGAGGTAGTGGTGTTGGTCGTCCTGCTTCTGCGTCATCGATCGGCGAGCGCGAGCTTCGCGCCCAGCGCGGCAAAGGCGCCGGCGAAGGCGCGACGCATCCAGGTGAGCACCGCCGGCCGCGAGATCACGTGTCGGCGCACCGCCGCGGCGAACAGGCCGTAGCCCACGAACACCACGAAGGTCATCAGCATGAACACGCCCGAGAGCTCGGACATGCGCAGCACCGGCTGGGCCTCCTCGGTGCTGACGAACTGCGGCAGGAAGGCGAAGAAGAAGATCGAGAGCTTGGGGTTCAGGATGTTGATCAGGATGGCGTGCACGATCACCTGCATTGCCGACTTCTGATCGACCGTCTCCTCGACCTTCAGCGCGCCGTGCTCCCGCAGCGTCATCCACGCCATGTAGAGCAGGTAGGCGACGCCGAGATACTTCATGGTCTGGAAGGCGATGGCGCTAGTGTGCAGCAGCGCGGCCAACCCCATGATGGCCGCCGCCATATGCGGCACGATGCCGAGCGTGCAGCCGAACGCCGCGACCACGCTGGCCCGGGCGCCGCGCGAGAGGCCGGTGGCGATGGTGTAGAGCACGCCGATCCCCGGCGAGACCACGATGATCAGCGTCGTGACCAGGAAGTCGATGCTCATCATGCCGCCTCCAACAACAGAACACTGCCCTGGCCGCCGTCGGCGCAGATGCTGACGATGGCGCGCTGCCCCCGGGGCATGGCGGCGAGCTCCTTCACCGCCTGGCTGATGATACGGGCGCCGGTGGCGCCGAATGGATGGCCGATCGCCGTGCTGCCGCCGTTCGGGTTCATGCGCTCCCTGGGGAATGGCCCGAAGTCGCGCGGCACATGAGCCTTGTCGCGCAGGAAGACCGGGTCCTGCAGCGCCTTGAGATGGAACGCCACCTGGGCTGCGAACGCCTCATGGATCTCCCAGAGATGGATGTCGCCATAGGTGAGGTTGTTGCGCGCCAGCAGGCGCGGGATGGCGAAGGCCGGCGCCATCAAGAGCCCCTCGACGCGGAAGTCGACCGAGCCGATCTCCCAGTCGACCAGTTTTACGCGCGGTGTCGTGGATGGGAGCCGCTGCAGGCCCTTGGATGAGGCGACCCAGATCGCGGCGGCGCCGTCGGTCAGCGGCGAGGAGTTGCCGGCCGTCAGCGTGCCTTTGCCGCTGGTGCGGTCGAACGACGGCAGCAGCTTGGCGAGCTTCTCCAGCGAGGTGTCCTTGCGCGGAATGGTGTCGCGCTTGACGCCGGCCATCGGGATCACGAGGTCGTCGAAGAAGCCCTTGTCCCAGCCGGCCATCGCGCCCCGGTGGCTTTCGAGGGCGATCTCGTCCTGCTCCTGGCGGCCGATCTGCCATTCCTTGGCGGTGATCTCGGTATGCTCGCCCATGCTGAGGCCAGTGGTGCGATTGGCGATCGCCGGGATGAACAGCCGGATGTCCTTCAGCTGGACGTGCGTGACGTGGTCGATCTTCTGGCCGAGCGAGCGCGCCTGCTGAAACTTGCGCAGCCAGTCGCTGAGTTTCTGCCCCAGCCCGATCTGCACGCGGCTGAGGCTGTCGACGCCGCCCACCAGGGCAAGGTTGTAGGCCTCGCCGTCGATCATGCCGGCCGCCTCGATGGCGCCCATCATGCTGGTCGAGCAGGCCATCACCGTGGAATAGGCGGGCACCGTGGCGTCGATGCCAGCATCCATCAGCACCTCGCGGGCGATGTTGCTGAAGGTGAGCGAAGGCACCACGACACCCCACACCGCGAAGTCGGGCTTGCCGCCTTTCAGCAAGTCGACCATGTGGCGCCCCACCGGCACCGAGAGCTCGATGGCATCGAAGGCGGCGAGCGGTCCATCGACCTTGGCGAACGGCGTGCGCACGCCAGCGGCCAGCCAGATGTCGACAGGTCGTGGCATTGCCGATTTCCTCCCCGAGCGTTGGGCGAGCTTAGCCTATTGTCGCCGCTTTGCGGGATCGACACGCCTGGCTCCGGGACCGGGCAGAATCTCGATGTCGCGCATGCCGAGCCGCTCGACGCCGCGATCGCTCGTCATGACGATGGTGACGGGTTGGCGGGACTTGCGATCGAGCACGCGGGCCACCGGCCCGTCCGGCGGCGGCGTCCACCGTTCGCTCCATTGCGAGAGGGCGAGCAGGGCCGGGAAGAGATCGCGACCCTTGTCGGTCAGGCGGTATTCCGCGCGCGCCCGTTGATCGGGCTCGCGGTATTCGCGCCGCTCGAGGATGCCGGCCTCGGTCAGGGTCTTCAGCCGCGCGCTCAGCACGCCGCGGCCGCATGCCAGCGCCCGCGCGAAGTCGTCGAAGCGGCTAAGACCGTAAAAGGCCTCGCGCAACACGAGCAGGGTCCATTTCTCGCCCAGCACGTCGAGCGCGCGGCGGATCGAGCAGTGCTCGAGGTCATAAAGGAAGCGCGGATGATCCATTGAAGGAGTCTATCTGAGTTTGACTCTGATACCCAGCATGATGGATGCTAAGTACGGATGTAGAATCTAGAATAGCGAGCAAAACATGAAAGCAGCCAACAAGCAGCTCCTGCAGCAGGTCTATGCCGAGATCTCCAGGGGCAACGTCCAACCGTTGCTCGACAGCCTGGCGGACGACGTCGAATGGACCATCATCGGCAGCACGGCGCTGTCGGGCACATCGCGCGGCAAGCAGGAAGTGATCGACAAGCCCCTGAAGCCCTTGCGAGCGCGCTTGGCGGACGGTCCGGTCGTCTTCGAGCCCGAGCGGTTCATCGCCGAGGGAGAGTATGTCGTGATGCAGGCGCAAGGCCGCGCCACCGCGCGGAGCGGCAAGCCCTACAACAACACCTATTGCATCGTCTGTCGCATCGTCGACGGCAAGGTGAAGCAGATGATCGACTACGTCGACACCGAGCTGATCACGTCGGCGCTCGGCGCCTAAGGATCACGCCGCCTGCTCGAGCGTCGAGGCGACGTCGCGCGTCGTCACGCGGCGCAGGTCGCGCACCTTGGTGGTGTCGAACGGCCGGGCGCGATGCATGGTGCAGCGGTTGTCCCAGATCACCAGGTCGCCCTGTCGCCAGCTGTGGCTGTGCACGAACCGCCGTTGCGTCGCATGCTCGATCAGGTCCATCAGCAGCAGCCGGCCGTCGGCCACCGGCATGCCGATGATGTGCGAGGCGTGGCTCGCGACGTAGAGCGTCTTGCGATGAGAGCCGGGATGCCTGCGCACCACGCGCTGCGGCACCGGCGGCAGGCTCTTCAACTCCTCCTCTGTGTACTTCGTGACCGCGAGCTGGCCGCGCGAATGCCAGATCGAATGCTCGGCGATCAGCGGCTCGATCCGGTCCTTGGTGCTCTGCGGCAGGGCGTCGTGGGCCGCCCGCAAGTCGGCGAACTCGGTCTCGCCGCCTTCGTCCGGCACGACATGGGCATAGAGGAGGCTGAGCGCGCCCGGCACGGCGCGGAACGAGGCGTCGGTGTGCCACAGCCGATTGGCCAGCCAGTCCAGCCGCCGCTTGCTGTCAGGTGCCAGGACGTTGGCATCACCGTCGAGATTGGAGATGTCGGCGATCTCGGCCGAGGCCAGCCGATGCTTGATGGTGGTGTGGCGCGCGCGCTGGGCGGAGGAATGGATCGGCCCGAAATGGCGCGCGAAGTCGATCTGCTGGTCGTCGGTCAGTTTCTGGTCGTGGAAGATCACGACCGCATACCGGTTGATCGCCGCCTCGACCACGTCGCGATCGGCGGCCGTGAGTGGCTGGGCAAGGTCGAGACCGGAAATCTCGGCCACGAAGTCGGGCGTCACCGGCTTGACGGTGATGCTCATGACCGTCTCCTGCGGCTATAGTGTTTCTTTGCCCATCCATCATCTCCCAGGAAACGCTATGCCGCAAACCCACAAACTCGCCCTGCTCGACGACTATCAGAAGGTCGCGCTGAAGATGGCCGACTGGGACCGCCTCAGGAAACGCGGCGTGGAGATCACCGTGTTCCACGAGCCGTTCACGTCGGTCGATGACGCGGCGAAGAAGCTCGCGCCGTTCGACATGCTGGGCCTGCTGCGCGAGCGCACTGCCTTCCCGCGGGCGCTGATCGAGAAGCTCCCCAACCTCAAGTTCATGGTGCTGACCGGCGCCCGCGCCTCGAGCCTGGACGACAAAGCCGCGACCGACCGCGGCATTCCCATCAGCAACACGCCGGGCGGCGGCTCCAACGCCTCGACCGCCGAGCTCACCTGGGCACTGCTGATGATGTGCGCCCGCGATCTCGCCAAGGCCGAGCGCCTGATGCGCTCCGGCGGCTGGCATGACGGCGTCGAGCAGATGGTCGTGCTCGAGGGCAAGCGGCTGGGCGTGATCGGGCTGGGGCGTCTGGGCAGCCGCGTCGCCGGTTATGCCAAGGCCTTCGGCATGGACGTCGTGGCCTGGAGCCAGAATCTCACGGCGGAAGCAGCGGCCAAGGGTGGGGCCAAGCTCGTCACCAAGGACGAGCTGCTCGCGACCTCGGACTTCGTCAGCATCCATCTCGTGCTGTCGGATCGCAGCCGCGGGCTTCTGGGCGCAGCCGACCTCGCCAAGATGAAGAAGAGCGCCATCCTGGTGAACACCTCGCGCGGGCCGATCGTCGATGAGGCGGCGCTGCTGGCCGCGCTCAAGAACCGCACCATCGCCCATGCCGGCCTCGACGTGTACGACAAGGAGCCGGTGGCCCCGGGCCATCCCTTCACCAAGCTCGAGAACGTCACCCTGATCCCCCACCTGGGCTACGTCGTCGAGGACAGCTACCGGCACTTCTATGCCGGCACCATCGAGGACATCGAGGCCTGGCTGGACGGCAAGCCGATCAACGTCATCAATCCGGAAGCGTTGAAAAAAGCTGCCTGAGGATGTCGATTCCCGAGGCGGCCGGACGTCGATGAGATGACGGGGCAGTGTGCCGCCGTCATCACCGAGAGGAGATCGACATGGCTCAATACATTTTGTTGCTGCACCAGGTCCCGACCTACAACGCCGACCTGCCGCGCGAAAAGATGCTGGAAATGACCAAGCGCTACATGGCCTGGGCGGATAGCCTGCGCCAGAAAGGCCGCATGGTCGGCGGCGAGAAGCTGGCCGCGGGCGGCGTGCGCCACATCCGCGTCAAGGACGGCAAGCCGGTCGTGAGCGATGGCCCCTATGCCGAGGCCAAGGAAGTGCTGGGCGGCTACTTCGTGATAGAGGCCAAGGATGCGAAGGAGGCCGAGGCCATCGCCCTGGAATGCCCGCATCTCGTGCTCGCGCCCACCAACTGGGTCGAGGTCCGGCCGATCGACGACATGAGCCAGGCCCGCGCGGCCGCGAGCTAGAGCATGTCGGTCCAGCGGCTCGTCGGTTCGCTCGCCCGCGATTCGACGAGCCGCCTGGTCGCCGCCCTGGCGCGGCGGCTGGGCGCGGGCCGCATCGCCATCGCCGAGGACGCCGTCCAGCACGCGCTCCTGCAGGCGCTGTCGTCGTGGCCGTTCAGGGGTGTCCCCGACAACCCCGTAGCCTGGCTCTCCACGGTGGCGAGGAACCGCGCGCTCGACCTGCTGCGTCACGAGGCGCGCAACGTCTCGCTTTCGGATGATCCGCTGCCGGTCGAGCCGCACGAATCGGCAAGCGATGGCCACTTCGACCGCGAGCTCAACGACGACGAATTGGCGCTGCTGTTCGCCGTCTGTCATCCGGCGCTGTCGCCGGAGATGCGCGTGACCTTTGCCCTCAAGACCGTGTGCGGCCTCACCGTGCCGCAGATCGCGACGGGCCTCTTGAGCGAACCGACGGCCATCGCCCAGCGATTGGTGCGCGCGCGCAAGCAGCTGGAGGCCGCCGGCGTCGCCATCGAGGCACCACCGCCTGACGCGCTACCAGAACGCGCCGAATCGGTGCGCACCGCGCTCTACCTGATGTTCAACGAAGGCTACTCGGCCTCATCGGGCGAGGCGCTGGTGCAGCCTGAGTTCTGCGTCGAAGCCGTGCGGCTTGCCCGAGCCCTGGCGCAGCATCCGGTGACCGCGGGCCCCGCCAGCGATGCGCTGGCCGCGCTGCTGACCTTGACCGCGGCGCGACTGCCGACGCGCGTCGGGCCCGACGGCGTGGCCCAGCTGCTTGCGGACCAGCCGCGCGCGCAATGGGACCGCGGCCTGATCGCGCTCGGCCTTGCCCATCTCGAGCGATCGGCGCGCGGCGAGGAGCTGACGGTCTGGCACCTGCGCGCCGAGATCGCCTCGTTGCACGTCGCGGCGCCCAGCAGCGACGCCACTGACTGGCGGCGCATTGTCGACATCTACAAGGAGCTGCGTGTCCTCGATCCGTCGCCCGTCGTCGAGCTGGCGCGCGCTGTCGCCATTGCCGGCGCCGATGGCCCGTCGGCCGGGCTCGCGGCCTTGCCGAATGCAGACGACAATCCCTACGCCCACGCCGCGCGGGCCGAGTTCCTGAAGCAGCTCGGCCGCGACGCCGAGGCGAAGGCTCATTTCGAGAAGGCGATGGCGTTCGCCCGCACCGAACCGGAGCGAAGGCTGATGGAGCGGAGGCTCAGGTCCTGAAGCGAAGCAGCAGGTGGTTCACGCCGTTCAGCTTCACGTAGAGATCCTCGAACTGCGCGTAAAAATCTTCCCATTGCGGTAGGCCGCCTTGCGCGCCGAGCGCGGTGTAGATCTCGGCGACGGTCTTGCGGCCGTCAATCTGCGCCACGATTCGGTTGGAAAGCGGCGGCAGCTGGGCGCGCCAGGGGAAGCCGTCGAGGTTGGCGATCAGCGGCGTGCCGGGCTGCAGGCCGGCGGCAAGCTTTTGCGCATCCATCTCGCGCAGCACCGGAATTGCCGAGGTGTCTTCGGGACGCGCCACCGTGTCGAAGCCAGCGCGCGTGGCATAGAACACATGGGTGCGCAGGTTGCCCGCCAGGCGCTCGGCGAAGGCCGCGCGCTCGACGAGCGGCAATGAGCTCGCCTGCCGTGCGATGATGGGATCGCTCATGTAGGTCGCGGGCTCGTAGCGCACCGGCTCGAGGAAGGCGACGACGCGCAGGCCCGATTGGTGCGCCATGGCGCCGATCTCGGGCACGGTGAAGGCGCGGTCGCAGCTGTGCAGCAACAGGTCGTAGAGACCGGCGTCACCGCCGGTCACATGGTCGTTGAGATAGGGGTTGCGGCGGAACAGGTTAGTGGTCGGCAGGAAGCGGATCAGCCGCTTGGACATGGCGATGCGGTCTTCCAGCGCCATCGACGGCGGCGCCAGCGTGCGCAACAGCTCCTGCAGGGGATAGACGCCGCTGCGGCCGTACTCGCCATAGAGCATCACCCCCATGCCGCCCTCGGGCGCGAGCACGCTCGCCAAGGCCTGCATGCCGGCGGCGGGGTCGGGCAGATGGTGCAGCACGCCGGTGCAATCGATGTAGTCGAACTGGCCGATCGGCATCGTCGGCAGGTCGAGCAGCGAGCCGGTGAGGAAGTTGATGTTGCGCAGGCCGCGCGCCTTGGCCCGGCCCTCGCAGATCTGGCGCGAGGCGGTCGAGATGTCGAGATAGACGACCTCGCCGGGGCAGCGCCGGTCGGCCAGCTGCTGGGCCAGCATGATGCAGGCATCGCCGGTGCCGCCACCCGCCACCAGGGCCCGGAACGGCCGCATGAAGTTCAGCCGGCCAGAGAACAGGTAGTGATTGATCTCGAGGATGTGGCTCGGGGTGCCGGTGATCAGGCGGATCGCCTCGTCGCGCGGATCGCGCGGCGGATAGGGCAGCGCCTCGTACTGGGCGCGGACATCATCCATCGGCGAGGAAACGGTCATTCTGGCCTTGTTTCACGGCGGGCGCGGCGCTACCCGAGGGAAAGCAGCGCCTGCAAAGGATTAACAACAAAAAGCCAATCGACGAAAGAGGGGCATGAAAGGCTATTTCGGCATCGGTGTGGAAGGCGTGAGCAAGGCCCTGAACGTGGGCACCTTGTTCCGCACCGCCCATGCCTTCGGCGCCTCCTTCGTGTTCACGCTTCGCGCCCAGTACGACCGCCGCGAGGGGGCTCATACCGACACGTCGGACACGCCGCGCTCGGTGCCGACCTACAACTTCGCCGATCTGGAGTCCTTCCGCCTGCCGCAGGGGTGCCGGCTGGTCGGTGTCGAGATCACCGACCAGGCGATCGAGCTCCCGAGCTTCCGCCACCCGCGGCAAGCCGCCTACATCCTGGGCGCCGAGCGCGAGGGCCTCTCGGCCGACGTACAGTCGATCTGCGACTACGTCGTCAAGATCCCGACCCGCTTCTCGGTCAACCTGGGCGTAGCCGGCGCCCTCATCATGTACGACCGCCAGCTCAGCCTCGGCCGCCACGCCCCGCGACCCGTCGCCGAGGGCGGCCCGACCGAGACCCTGGTGGTGCCGCCGTTCGGCGAGCCGATTTACAAGCGCAAGCAGCGGAACCGGCAAAAAGCACTGTCGAAACAATAAGGTGGGGGCCGTCGGTTGCGCCTGAGGTCGCGCGCGACTATCTCAGCCGCCATCCATGGCCCTCTTGCCCACCGAACCGCTGCAGATCACCGAGCCGGCCCCCCGGCGCGGCCGCAACGACACGCGCCGCAACCTGGTCGGCCTGTCGCGCGAGGCGCTGAAGGCCACCCTCACCGAGGCCGGGCTGGAGCCCTTCCGCGCCAAGCAGGTCTGGCAGTGGATCTATTGGCACGGCGTGCGCGACTTCGGGCGCATGACCAACATCGCCAAGAAGACGCAGGCCCGGCTCGACGAGCTCTTCGTCATCGAGCGGCCCGAGATCGTGACCGAGCAGCGCTCGGTCGACGGCACGCGCAAGTGGCTGCTGCGCTTCGCCGACGGCAACGCGGCCGAGACCGTCAACATCCCCGAGGACGATCGCGGTTCGGTCTGCGTGTCGAGCCAGGTCGGCTGCACGCTGACCTGCAGCTTCTGCCACACCGGCACCCAGCCGCTGGTGCGCAACCTCGCGCCCGACGAGATCGTCGGCCAGTTCATGGTGGCGCGCGACAGCTACGGCGAATGGCCGACGCCGATCGAGACCACGCGCATGCTCTCCAACATCGTCATGATGGGCATGGGCGAGCCGCTCTACAATTTCGACAACGTCGCGACCGCGCTCAGGATCGTGATGGACGAGCAGGGCATCGCGCTCTCGCGCCGGCGCATCACGCTCTCGACCTCGGGTGTCGTGCCGATGATCGCCAAGGTCGGCGACGTGCTTGACGTCAACCTCGCGGTGTCCCTGCACGCCGTGAACGACGAGGTGCGCGACACGCTGGTGCCGATCAACCGCAAGTGGCCGATCGCGGAGTTGCTGAAGGCGTGCGCGGCCTATCCCGGCGCCAAGAACTCGCGCCGTATCACCTTTGAGTACGCCATGCTGAAGGGCGTCAACGACAGCGACGCCGACGCGCGCGAGCTGGTGCGCCTCCTGAAGCCCATCCACGCCAAGGTGAACCTGATCCCGTTCAATCCGTGGCCAGGCGCGGCCTACGAGTGCAGCTCCAACAACCGCATGCACCGCTTCGCCGAGATCGTGAACGACGGTGGCCTCTCTGCACCCATCCGCACGCCGCGCGGCCGCGACATCCTCGCTGCCTGCGGCCAGCTCAAGAGCGCAAGCCAGCGCGGGCGGAGGGAGAAGGTGGCTCTCTGATTTTGTCGTCCTTCGCTGCGCTCAGGATGACAGAGAGAACGCTATGACTTTCGACAGGAAGGCGCGCTCCGTGGCAACGACCTTCAGTCTTGGCTGCTCACCCCAGGCCGCCACATTGCCGCTGGCATACTCGGCGTAATAGGGCTCGTGGAAATAATGCGGGAAGAGGTCAAGGAGACCATCCCACTCCGGCAGGTCGCCCTTCTGGATCGAATCGACGATAACGACGAGACCATCCGGCTTCACGACGCGTGCGATCTCGGCAAGTGACTGCTCGCGGATCTGCTTGGGCAATTCGTGCATCAGGAACGACGACACCACGAGATCGAGACTGGTATCGTCGAACGGCAGCTTCTCGGCGGCGCCCTCGATCAGCTTAACGCGCGCCGTCTTGCCGATCAGGCGTCGTGCTTCGGCGAGATAGGGCGCGCTGAGATCGAGGCCGGTGAACCTCATGCCCGGCCAGGCGTCGTGCAGAAAGGCGAGCAGCCGGCCGGTGCCGCAGCCGACATCGAGCCCGAGAAGATCGCGCTGGTTGCGGCCGGTCATCCATTCGGCGATGGGCTTCAGCGCGCGGCGACGCATGACATCGGCGGCACCGGTGAACAGCACCTCGACCTGGGTGTCGTAGATCGTCGCCGAATGATCGGAGAGCCAGCCGTCGCTCTGGAAGTGGAAATTCTGGCGATAGTAGTCGGGCAGGCCGTCGCCCTGCTCGCCGGGCGGCAGCTCGTCGCTCTTGCCGTGCCGCCGCGCATCGACATGCGGCAGGTCGCGGAAGTAGAGCACGCTGCGGCGGAGCAACTCGCCGGGATCGATCGACAGCGGCCGCGGCGCGGGAAAGAGGCCGGCGGCGATGTCCTGCCATTCGCGCTCGAAGAGCTCGCGCATGTCCCGCGTCATCTCCTCGCGCGAGGGCGTCGGGCCGATCGCGAAGTCGGGCTTGGGCATCGGCTTCAGAAGCCGGCGGCCCGCGGCATAGTGGCTGGCGTACCAGGCGACGCGCGCGGTCTGGCGCGCGGCATAGGTGAGACGATCTAGGGCAGAAGCCATGGTCCGGGTGTCTTCCGGGCCATTATAGCGGCTTTGCGGCAGGCTTGCCCGGCTGTGTTCCACAGCTATATTCGCGCGCCTTCATCGCTTCGAACCGAAAGCCGCCAGAGAGCCGCCAGTCATGAGCATTACTTATACCGGGCCCTACAAGAAGGGCGATATCAAGAAGGTCGTGCTGGCCTATTCCGGCGGCCTCGACACCTCGGTGATCCTGAAGTGGCTGCAGACGACCTACGGCTGCGAGGTCGTGACCTTCACCGCCGATCTCGGCCAGGGCGAGGAGCTTGGCCCGGCGCGCAAGAAGGCCGAGATGGCGGGCGTCAAGGCTCAGCACATCTTCATCGACGATGTGCGCGAGGAGTTCGTGAAGGACTTCGTGTTCCCGATGTTCCGCGCCAACGCCCTCTACGAGGGCCAATACCTGCTCGGCACCTCGATCGCCCGGCCGCTGATCGCCAAGCGCCAGATCGAGATCGCCCGCGAGGTTGGCGCCGATGCCGTGGCCCATGGTGCGACGGGCAAGGGCAACGACCAGGTGCGCTTCGAGCTCACCTATTACGCGCTGAAGCCCGACATCAAGGTGATCGCACCGTGGCGCGAATGGGAGCTCACCTCGCGCACCAAGCTGCTCGAGTTCGCCGAGAAGCACCAGATCCCGATCGCCAAGGACAAGCGTGGCGAGGCGCCGTTCTCGGTCGACGCCAACCTCCTGCACTCCTCGAGCGAGGGCAAGATCCTGGAGGATCCCTGGGAGGAAGCCGATGAGATGGTCTACCAGCGCACCATCTCGCCCGAGGCCGCGCCCGACAAGGCGACCTACATCACGGTCGATTTCGAGAGAGGCGACGCCGTCGCCATCGATGGCGTGAAGATGTCGCCCGCGACCTTGCTCACCAGGCTGAACGAGCTCGGCAAGGCCAACGGCATCGGCCGGCTCGACCTGGTCGAGAACCGCTTCGTCGGCATGAAGAGCCGCGGCATCTACGAGACGCCCGGTGGCACCATCCTCTATGCCGCCCATCGCGGCATCGAATCGATCACGCTCGACCGCGGTGCGGCGCATCTCAAGGACGAGCTGATGCCCAAGTATGCCGAGCTGGTCTATTACGGCTTCTGGTATTCGCCCGAGCGCGAGATGCTGCAGGCGCTGATCGACAAGAGCCAGGAGAACGTGAGCGGCACGGTGCGGCTCAAGCTCTACAAGGGCAACACCACCGTGGTCGGCCGCAAGTCGCCCAAGTCGCTCTACTCGATGAAGACCGTCACCTTCGAGGACGACGCCGGCGCCTACGACCAGCGCGATGCCGAAGGCTTCATCAAGCTCAATGCGCTCAGACTGCGCCTCAGGGCGACCGGCCAGGGTGGCCCGAAGAAGTAGTCGGAGCGCGGACCTCCAGGTCCGCATCATGCTCATGAGCGGACCTGGAGGTCCGCGCTCCGCATGAGCTACTTCGGTCTTCCCTACATCCATGCCGTCTTCGACGTGCTGGCGTGGCTGGCGTCGATGACGGTGTTCTGGCTGACCACCAGGCATCTCATCCCGCCCGAAGCACTGCCGGCCAATCGCGTCGAGCACCCCGGCCTCTATGCCATCACCGCCGGCATGGGCGCGCTTACCGGCGCCATGTTCTTCGGCACGGCAAATGCGCTGCTCTCCGGCGTCCATGCGCTGGGCTTCTCCATGGTGGGCGGCATCGCCGGCGCCATCATGGCGGTCGAGGCCTTCAAGCGCTTCACCGGCGTCAGCGGCTCGACCGGCATCGTCTTCGCGGCGCCCTTCGCCGCCACCGTCGCGGTCGGCCGCTGGGGCTGCTTCTTCTCCGGTCTCGCCGACTTCACCTACGGCACGCCGACATCGGTGCCCTGGGCCGTCGATTTCGGCGACGGCATCCCGCGCCATCCCGTGCAGCTCTACGAATCGGTCGCCATGGCCGCCATGTTCGTCCTGCTGATCTGGCGCTTTGCCGCACGCGACCGCTTCTGGCTGGCCAACGGCTTCTATCTCGCGGTCGGCTGGTACGGCCTGCAGCGCTTTGCCTGGGAGTTTTTCAAACCCTATGCAACGCTGATCGGGCCTTTCAACCTCTTCCATTTTGTCTGTTTGGGTTTGGTCCTGTACGCTCTGCTGATGATCCGGCGGGGGGCCAGGGCATGTACGACGGCGTAGCACGCAAGTCCGCACCGTATCTCTTCCTCGGCCAGACGACATCGCTTTGCGAGACCTGTCTCGGCTTGGTGCCAGCCAAGATCGTCGAGCAAGACGGCCGCATCTACTACTCGAAGCGTTGCGTCGAGCACGGTGTGATGAAGACCCTGGTGTCGGACGATCCGGTCTATTGGCGCCGCACGCTCGAGTACCTCAAGCCCGGCGACCGCCCGCTGGCGCCGTTCACCAAAACCGAGCGCGGCTGCCCGTGGGATTGCGGACTCTGTCCCGACCACGAGCAGCATTCCTGCCTCGCCATCATCGAGATCAACGAAGCCTGCAATCTCAGCTGCCCGGTGTGCTTCGCGGATTCTTCGCCCAAGAAGGACAGCCACCGCCCGCTTGCCGAGGTCGAGTTCATGCTCGACGCGCTGGTAAGGAGCGAAGGCGAGCCCGACCTGATCCAGATCTCGGGCGGCGAGCCCACCATCCATCCGCAGATCCTCGAGATCCTGGCCGCCGCGCGGCGTCGTCCCATCAAGCATGTGATGCTGAATACCAACGGCATCCGCATCGCCGAGGACGAGGCGTTCTGTGACGCGCTGGCCGAGCTGCGGCCGGGCTTCGAGGTCTACCTGCAGTTCGATTCGCTCAACGACGATGCGCTGAAGAACCTGCGCGGTGCGGCGCTCTCCCGCATCCGCCGCCAGGCGCTGGCCAACCTCGAGGCGCGCAACATCTCGACCACGCTGGTCTGCACCGTGAAGCGCGGCATCAACGACACCGAGATCGGCTCGATCGTGCGCCATGCGCTGAAGTATAAGTGCGTGCGCGGCATCAACTTCCAGCCGGTGCAGGACGCCGGCCGCAACGACGGCTTCGATCCCAACACCAACCGCATCGTGCTGTCGGAGATCCGCCGGCGCATCGTGCAGGACTCCGGCGTGTTCGCCGACGGCGACATGATCCCGCTGCCGTGTAATCCGGCCTCGATCTCGATCGGTTACGGCGTGCGCGACGGCGAGAAGGTGGTGCCGCTCACCTCGCTGGTGCCGCGCGAGGCGCTGCTGCCTGCGATCCCCAACGCCATCTCCTTCGAGAAGTATCCCGAACTGCGCCAGCGCTTCGTCGATCTCCTGTCGCTCTCCACTGCAGACACCAACACTGCCGAGCGACTTGGCTCATTGCTCTGCTGTCTGCCCGACGTGCCGATGCCCCAAGGTTCGGGCTATGAGAACGTCTTCCGCGTCACCATCGTGGAGTTCCTGGACCGCTTCAACTTCTGCCTGGGCAACGTCAAGCGTTCCTGCGTCCATTTCGTGACGCCCGACGGCGCCATCATCCCGTTCGACACCTACAACACCTTCTATCGACCGGGCGCGGCCGGAAACAAACGGCTGGCGGAAGCCCGAAGGTCAGAAGCGCGGCGATGAGCGATCCGACCCCGGCGCCGCCGCCGCCGCCACCGATCCATCCACCGCCGCCGTCGAGCAACCGCGGGCTGGGCTGGTTCTTTGCCATCACCGGCTCGATCGTGCTGTTGCTCACGCTCGGCTGCATCATCGGTGTCACCGAAGGCAACCCAGGCGGGATGGGCGGTCTGCCCATCCTCTGCGGCTCGCCGACGCTGATCCTGGGCGGCGTCTTTCTTTGGCTGGGCTCGCGCCGCCTGAAGCGGTGACGCCGGCTTGGCGGAGGCTTGAAGATGAGCGATCCCAACACACCCGCCGGTCCCGGGAGCTCCTCGCCACCACCGCCGCCGGCCAAGGGCCGCGGCCTCGGCTGGTTCTTCGCCATCCTCGGCGCAATCATCCTGCTGATCACCGTGACCATGATATTGGTCCTGACCGAGGGCGATTTTCGCGGCGATTCTGGGGCCCTTGCCTTCGTCTGCGGCTCGCCGACGCTGATCCTGGGCGGCGTCTTTCTTTGGCTGGGCTCGCGCCGCCTAAAGCGCTAATCAGGACATCCTGAGCGTAAGGGTTGGGAACGGAGCAGCGGATGCCTTTCGACAACGCCGACCGGCCCGGGCCGGGACGCGGCACGGGCGAGCGGGCCATCAACCTGCCGCCGGCGGTGCTGTGGCTGATCGGCATCAATGTCGCCGTTCATCTGCTGCGCATGCTGCTGACCGAAGAGGCGGACACCAACCTGATCCTGAGCTTTGGCCTGGTGCCCGCGGCCTATACCGGCGGCAGCCAGGACCTGCTGAGCCAGGTCGCCGCTCCCATCACCTACCAGTTCCTGCACGGCGGCTGGATGCACCTGGTCATCAATATGGTGACGCTGGCCGCTTTCGGCGCGCCGGTCGAGCGCCTGCTGGGTGTGCGCCGCTTCATCCTGTTCTATCTTTCCTCGGGCGTCGTCGCGGCCTTCGTCCAGGTCCTGCTGTTTCCCGATTCGACCGATCCGGTGATCGGTGCATCGGGCGCGATCTCCGGTGTGTTTGGCGGCGTGCTGATGCTGATGCGCTATGTCGGCAGCCTGCCCTCGCTCCTGCCGGTGGCCGGCATCTGGATCGCACTCAATGTCTTCTTCGGCATCTTCGGCGGCGCGCCGGGTTCGGGCGGCGAGCAGATCGCCTGGGCCGCCCATATCGGCGGGTTCGTCTACGGCCTTCTCGCCATCCGCTTCTTCGCGCCGCGTCAGGAGTAGTGGACCCGGTCCCCCTTCGTCGCTACCTGGCCGCCAACGCCGTGGCGCTGGCGCCGTCCTTCGCCGCGCTGCTGATCCTTTATTGGTCGGGCAATCTCGCCGGACGACCGACGCTCATCGCCATGGCCGGCATCGCCGTCGTCACGATGTGGCTGGTCCAGCGCTATCTCGGCTCGCTGGCCCGCTTCGCCCGTTTCGTCGGCGAGCTGTCCGACGAGCGCGAACCCGTGATGCCGCGCCTCTCCTTCGCACCCGCCACCGAGGAGCTGGCGACCGCGGCGGCGCTGCTGTCCGCCGGCTGGCGCCGCCAGCGCGCCTCGATCGACAATCTCGCGGCCTCCGCCCAGGCGATCGTCGATGGCCTGCCCGATCCGCTGATCGCCGTCGACCGCCAGCGCCGCATCGTGCGCACCAACCGCGCCGCCCGGCAGTTGCTGGGGCCCACCGTCGCCGAGCGCGATCTGTCGACGGCGTTCCGCCAGCCGCAGCTGCTGGCCGCCATCGACGGCCTGCTCGAAACCGCCGACGGCAACTTCACCGGTCCCGACCAGACCGCCGTCGAGTTCGTGCTGCCGGGGCCGCCCGAGCTCGACGTCGTCGCCCATGTGCGTCGCCTGCCGCGCGCCGCGGCCGACGGCTCGCTGGCGCTGGTGGTGCTGCACGACACCACCGCGCTCCGGCGAGCCGAGCGCATGCGCGCCGATTTCGTCGCCAACGCCAGCCATGAGCTCAAGACTCCCATTGCGGGCCTCGCGGGCTTCATCGAGACCTTGCGCGGTCCGGCGCGCGAGGACGCCGCGGCGCGCGAGCGTTTCCTGGGCATCATGGCCGAGCAGGCCGAGCGCATGCGCCGCCTGGTCGACGATCTCCTGATGCTGTCGCGCATCGAGCAGCACGAGCACGCGCGCCCTGACGCGGCCGTCGATCTCACGCGCGTCCTGAAGGGCGTGCTCGACCTGCTGCAGCTCAAGGCCGGCGGCCGCAAGGTGGCGCTCGAGCTCAATGTCGAGGAGGGCCTGCCGCGCGCCGTCGGCGATCATGACGAGCTCACCATCGTGTTCCAGAACCTGGTCGACAACGCCGTGAAGTACGCGCGGCCCAACACCGCCGTGCGCGTGACGGCGCGGCCGCTTGGTGAGGAACGAGTCGCCGTTTCCGTCGCCGACGAGGGCGATGGGATTCCCGCCGCGCACCTGCCTCGCCTCACCGAGCGCTTCTATCGCGTCGATGCCGCCCGCTCGCGCCAGCTCGGCGGCACCGGGCTCGGGCTCGCCATCGTCAAGCACGTGGTCAACCGCCATCGCGGCCGGCTCGACATCCAGAGCACGCCGGGTAAGGGCTCGACGTTCACCGTAGTGCTGCCGGCGGTTTAGGCAGCTGAAAAAGAAAAGGCGAGGTGGGTTTGCGCACATTCCGCGCAAGCTCTCCCATGATTACGTGCGCCCGGCGCAGTTGGAGCTGGGGGCTTGCAATCATGGGCATCGATTTGGCCGAGGCCGTCCTCGTGATGGCGGTGTTCCTTGGGGCGATCGTTCAGGGCTTCTCCGGGTTTGCATTCTCCGCCGTAGCGGGGGCAATTCTCCTGCAGGTGCAGGCGCCGGGGCTTGCGATCCCGCTGCTGATGATCTGCAGCCTTCTGATCCAGGGCTATGTGTTGATGCGCATGCGTGCGGCGATCTCGCTCAGCGCCAGCATCCCGTATCTGGCTGGAGGCGTCGGCGGCGTGGTGCTCGCAGCCGTGCTCTTCGATCGCATCGAACCGCAAGCCTTTCGCCACTACTTCGGTGCCTTCCTGATGCTCTACGCTTTGTCGACCGTGTTGCGGCCGCAGTCGGCGCTGCTCGCCATCAAGGCGCGACCAGTCAGCCACACCGCAGTAGGCTTCGCCGGCGGCCTGGTCGGCGGCCTGACGGCGATGCCCGGCGCCGTGCTGGCCATCTGGTGCGACGCCCACGCCATGCCCAAGACGGCTCAGCGCGCCGTGGTGCAGCCCTTCATCGCCGCCATGCAGAGCCTGGCCCTGGCCGTGCTGTTCCTGAAGGCACCGGCCGCGCCGGTCGCCGTGCTGCATCACCTGCCGCTCGCGCTGCCGGCCCTGTTCGCCGGCGTCACCCTTGGCCTCTTCCTGTTCAACAAGGTGAGCGACCATGGCTTCCGGCGGGCAATCTCCGCCCTGTTGTTCTTCTCCGGCATCGCGCTGGTCGGCGGCTGAGCACGGGCGTCATCGCAGCAATGTGCGTTGCCAAAGGCGCACATCGCCCTCTTCCTTGGACATGACTGACCTCCACGCGGAGTGGATGCCGTGCGTTCATCTAAGGAGAGACCGATGTCCAGCCGCCGCCAGACCGTCGTCGTCGCTGCCCTGACTGTTGCCCTGATGCCATTCGCCGCCATCGGCCAGAACGATCCGCCGGCCGCCTATCGTCCGGGATTGGGTGACCTCATGACCATGACCGTGCAGCCGCGCCATCTGAAGGTCGGGCTCGCCCTGGAGCAGCGCAATTGGGCCTACGCCGCCTTCGAGGTGCACGAGCTCGAGGAAGCGCTGGAGCGCGTCGCGAGGCTGGTGCCGAAGTGGCGCGACCTCGACATTGCCGGACTGGTCAAGGGCTCGACCATGGCGCCGATCGAGGCGATGGAGGAGGCGGTCAAGGCCAAGGACGTGCAACGCTTCACCGAGGCCTATGGCCAGCTGACGGCGGCGTGCAACGCCTGCCACCAGAGCGCCAAGCTCGACATGGTCGTTATCCAGGTGCCCAAGGGCAATTCGCCCTTTGCCAACCAGGATTTTCGGCCGGCCCGACCCTAGATGAGTTTGCGCTTGCTGGGCGGGCAGCGAATTCGTAACAGACGCGAAGTCGCCTGCCGCCCGCCATGCCCCGCAAATCCACTTCCTCCTCTCGTGCCGGTTGGACGCGCAGCAGCGATTTGCTGGATCTGACCAGCCAGCTCGGCGAGCGACTGCGCGACCTGCGCGTCGCGCGTGGCATCACGCTCAAGGAGGCGAGCGACATCACGGGCGTGCCACGGCCCACCCTGTCGCGCATCGAGCACAACAAGATGGCGCCGACCATCGGCCTGCTGGCCAAGGTCGTTGCCGGCTTCGGCGTGCCCTGGTCGTCGCTTCTGCCAGAGACGGTGATCTCCGATGCGCCGTCAGGTGCGCGCGCATCGTTCTCGTCGGGCCGCACGACGACGGTGCGGCTCGGGCGGCGTGAGGCCAAGGCGCTGCATCCCAACAATCCGCTATCGCTGCAGCTCGGCTCCTTCGTGCTCTCGACCCGGCACAAGACCGTCGAGGACGGCGGCGGCCTCTTGGGCCATCCCAACACCGAATTCTGCTTCGTGCTGGACGGCACGCTCACCATCCATTTCAAGGGGCGCCGCGCGCGCCGCCTGCGACCGGGCGAAAGCGCCTTGTTCTCAGCCGAGACGCCGCATGCCTACACCTCGCATACCGGCGAGCCTGTCCAGTTCCTGCTCGTCACCATGAAGGCGCCCAAGTCCAGCAAAGGCTGACGCTGTCGTTTGACTTACCGATCCGTACGCCCTAGCGTTGCGATCAACGGCCAAGGGAGCGAAACGCGAATGACACACGTCCCGGTCCTGATCGTCGGCGGCGGCCCGGTGGGCTTGATGGCTTCCTATCTGCTGTCGCGGCTCGGTATCCGCTCGCTTCTCGTCGAGCGCCATCCCGGCACTGCCATCCATCCCAAGGCGCGCGGCATCAATGCCCGCACCATGGAGGTCTTCCGCCAGCAGGGCATCGAGGCCGCGGTGCGCCAGGCCGGTCTGCCGCCCGAGCGCACCGGCTTCATCGTCTGGGCCAAGACGCTGGCCGGCGAGGAGATCGAGCGGCGCGTGCCGTGGGGCCGAAGCGAGCGCAGCACCGACGTTTCGCCCGTCCGCGCCTGCCTTTGCGCCCAGGATTATCTCGAGCCGGTGCTGCGCCGCTCTGCCGAGCAGCAGGCACCGGGCGAGCTGCGCTTCAACACCGAGCTGAAAGGCTTCGTCCAGGAGCCGGCGGGCGTCGTCGCGACGCTCAGCGACGTCACGACCGGAACGGAGGAGAAGGTCACCGCGCAGTACATGATCGCGGCTGACGGGGCGCAAAGCCCGGTACGCAGCGCGCTCGGCGTCGGCATGGTGGGCAAGAAGGACGTCTACGACAGCGTCAACATCCTGATCGAGGCCGACCTGCGCCCGTGGACACAGGATCGCCCGGCCGCTCTCTACTTCATCGAGAACGACCGGCTGCGCGGCACCTTCCTCACCATCAACGCCGCCGACCGCTGGGGCTTCCTGGTGAATTCGCTGAAGGCACAGGGCTATGCGCCGCAGGATTTCACCCCGCAGCGCTCGGTGGAACTGGTACGGCTCGCCGCCGGCGTGCCCGACCTGCCGGTGAAGGTCCTGGGTGTGGCGCCGTGGGTCGCCTCGGCCCATGTCGCCGAACAGTATCGCCACGGTCGCATCTTCCTGGCGGGCGATGCCGCACACGAGATGCCGCCGACCGGCGGCTTCGGCATGAATACCGGAGTGCAGGATGTCCACAATCTCTGCTGGAAGCTCGCCCTGGTGCTGCAGGGCCGTGCGGCCGACGCCCTGCTGCAGACCTATCACGACGAGCGCCAGCCTCTCGCCCGCGCCATCACCGAGCAGAGCCTCGCCAACGCGATCTCCATGGGCCGCCTGCAGAAGACCCACGAGACCACCGGTGCGCGGCCGGAATACCTCAACGAGCAGGGCATGATCTTCGGCGCGAGCTACGTCTCGACAGCCGTGATCCCCGACGGCAGTCCGCGGCCCGCCGTCGCCAATCCGGTGACCGACTACGCGCCGTCCGCGCGCCCCGGCGGACGCGCGCCGCACGCCTGGCTGAAGCGCCGGGATGGCGAGCGGGTGTCATCGATCGACCTGGTCGGCAATGGCTTCGTCCTGCTGGCGGGTGCCAAGGGTGCGGCATGGGTCGACGGCGTCAAGGCGGTGTCGTTGAGCAACGGCATCGAAGTCACGGCCATCACCGTCGGCAACGGCGCCTTGCAGCCGGCCGATGACGGTTGGCGCAAGACCTATGGCCTTGACGAGCAGGGCGCCGTGCTGGTGCGACCGGACGGGTATGTGGCGTGGCGTAGCGTCGGTGCGGCGACCGATCCAGCGCGCACGCTCGCGCAGGCCATGGCTGCGATCCAGGCCCTCGCGTCATGATCGCGACGCGGCGTCGGGTACTGCAGGCAAGCCTGGCTGGCTTGGCGATCCCGGCCGCGACGCTCGCTGAGGAGGCGAGCCTGCGCATCGTCGTGCCGTTCGCGGCGGGCTCCGGCACCGACAATGCCGCGCGTGTCTTCGCCGAGGCGGTACGGCAAGCGACGGGACGCACCGTCATCGTCGACGACAAGCCGGGCGGCGGCACCACCGTAGGCTCGCTGGAAGTCTCGCGCGCCAGACCGGACGGGGCGACAGTGCTGTACACCACGGGCGGCCACACCACGAGCGCCGTGCTGGTGCGCAAGCTGCCCTACGATCCGATCGCCGGCTTCACGCCGATCACCCTACTGACGCGCAGCCAGGGCTTCGCGCTGATCGTCAATGGCGACTCGCGCTTCAAGACCATGCAGGCTTTCCTGGCGGCCGCGCGCACCGAGCTCGGCAAGATCACCTACGGCTCGTCGGGCATCGGCAACACGACGCACGTGGTGGCCGAGCTGTTCTGCCGAAGCGCCCGCGTCGAGCTCACGCACGTGCCCTACAAGGCGACGCCCATCGCCGACGCCATGACCGGCACCATCGACTGCTTCTTCGTGTCGCCCTCGCTGGTGATGCAGTACCTCAAGGCGGGCAAGCTGCGCGCGCTCGGCGTATCGAGCGCCGAGCGCCTGCCGTTGCTGCCCGATGTGCCGACCTTCGGCGAGTTCGGCATCGAGGCCGATATTCCCGGCTGGTCGGGACTCTGGGGGCCACCCAAACTGCCGCCCGCCGTGCTTGAGAGCCTGTTCCAGACCTTGGTGAAAGGGGCGCTCGAAAAGTCCTTCGAAACCTATACGCGCGACAATGGCGGCGAGGTCGTCTGCCTGCCGCCCGCCGAGTTCAAGGCCTATGTCGAGAGCGAGATCGCGCGCTACCAGCGGCTGCTGCCGCCGCTCGGCATCCAGGTGGATTGATCCGACATCAGTCGATGTGAAGCGCGGCGGGCGCACGACTTTTTGTTCACTGGAGTCGATTGCCGCAGGGGCATCCGCGACGGCCCGGCCTATGATGGCCGTCCTCGGAGCCTCGTCGCCATGATCGCACCACTCAGCCTCGCGAACGTCCTCACCGTCCTGATCGCCGCGATCTGCCTGAAGATGGTCGCGAGCCAGACCGCGGGCCGTGTCCTGAAACTGCCGCGGCTCGCGCTTCCCGCGGCGCTGGCGACGGTCGACGCCCTGGTTCTGCTCGCCGGCGTATTCGATGCCAATCTCACCAACGATGCCGTGTGGGTCGGCGCGGCCGTCGTCGGCTTCGCCGTCGGCCGCATGCGCGGCTTGATGTTGCCGATGCAGGTGTTTCCCGGAAAGGGAGCGGTCCGTGCCACCCAGACCGCCGACAATCTCGCTGCGGCATTCGCGCTGCTGGCCCTCGCGATGACGGATTTCACGTCGGCGGCACTCGGCGATCCGTTGATCGAGCCCGCCCAGGTCGCCGCAGGCGCCGCGCTATGCGCCGGCTTCCTGGTCGGACGCTGGTTCGCGATGGCCGTGCGAGCCGATCGAATGGCTGAAAGCTGAGCGCTTATGCGAGTTTGGCGCCTGCCGTCCCGTCTTCGACCACGAACGTCACCAGCCGGCGTACCGGGCTTTCGCGCACCCTGACGTCGTCGATTGCCTCGAAGCCCACGGTGCAGCGCTCGGCTGTCAACTCGACCGTGGCGTAGCCGCGCTTGTCGGCGCGGCCGTATTTGATCTGCGGGTTGGCCGCCAGCCGTGCCCGCATGATCTCGGGGTCGGGTCCCTGGCTGGTGATTGACGTGCCGACGAACTCGGTGGCGACCGGCGGTCCGGAGAGCTGGCCGCCATCGCGCGCCAGGTCGGCGGCATAGAAGGCGTGGCGGTCGCCACCGATCACCAGCGGATTGCGGGCGTGGTGTCTCATGAGGGAGTCGAGCAGTCGGCGCCGCGCGTTGGGATAGCCGTCCCAGCCGTCCATCCAATAGCGATGCGCGCCACCCGGCTGACTGGACGGCACGCCGAGCTCCGCCATCAGCGTCTGCTGGGCCACCACCGTCCAGCGCGCGCGGGCATCGCGGATCGCCCCGTCGAGCCACGTCTCCTGTGCGGCGCCCAGCATGGTGCGCGTCTCGAGCGTGCGTTCGGCGCAGTCGGCGACGGTGCCCGGCCGCCCGCCATTCACGCAGGCCGGCGCCGAGCGGTACTGCCGGTCGTCGAGCAGCATCATCTCCATCAGGTTGCCGAAGCGGTAGTGGCCGTAGATTACGGCCGACGGTCCGCTCGGCCGCGCCATGCCCGGCAGCGGCATGTGCTCGTAGTAGGCCTGATAGGCGGCGGCGCGGATCTTCAGGAAGCGCTCGGCGTCGCGCATGGTGTAGGAGCGGTCGTTGGCGTAGTCGTCCATCACCTCGTGATCGTCCCAGATCGCGAGCCACGGGAAGGCGGCGTGTGCGGCCTGCAGGTCGGGGTCGAGCTTGTAGAGCGCGTAGCGCGTGCGGAACTCGTCGAGGGTCGTGGGGATGCCGGCATCGTGATGACGCACCGGCTCACGGGCGGAGGACTTCTCGTAGATGTAGTCGCCGAGATGGACGACGAGCTCGAGATCGCGGCGCGCCATGTCGCCCAAGGCGCCGAAGTAGCCCTGCTCGTACTGCTGGCAGGAGGCAAAGGCGAAGCGCAGCCGCTCGGGCGTGGCGTTGGCCGCCGGCGCCGTACGTGTTCGGCCGATCGGGCTCAGCGCGTTGCCGGCGCGGAAGCGATACCAGTAGACGCGGTCGGGCCGGAGCCAGCCCACCTCCACATGGACCGCGTGCGCCTGCGTCGGCTCGGCCTGGGCGGTGCCGTGCGCCACCACCCGCGAGAAGGCCTCGTCCTCGGCGACCTGCCAGTCGACGGCGACGACTTCGTTCGGCATGCCGCCGCCCGCGAGAGGATGGGGCGCCAGCCGCGTCCACAGCACGACGCCGTCTTCGCGCGGCGCACCCGAGGCCACGCCCAGGCTGAACGGATCGGCGGAGAAGGCGATCGGTGCGCCGCGCACGTTGAGGAACGGCGCACCAATCACGGCGCTGGCGAGCGAGGTCGCAAGCAGCCGGCGGCGCTTCATGCAACCTCGTGCGGCAAGGCGTTTCCCATCGGCGCTGTATGGCAGCCGGCGAACGCCAGCGCCAGCGCGACATCGTCGATGCAGGAGCTCGACAGGCCGGTGGGCCAGGCCGGCCGCTAACCGTCAGACCGGACGGACGGCCAGGCCGCCGGCCAGCCACACCACGAGCAGCACCACCAGGACCAGGCCGAGCGCGCCGCCGAGCCCCGGGCCGCCCCAGGTGCGATAGCCGTAATAGCCGCCACCGCCGCCAAGGAGCACGATCAGCAGGACGATGATCAGGATTGTCATCATGGGAAGTTCCTCCGGGCGACAACGGAACCCTCGCCCGGACGTTCCCACGCTGCGTGCAGCTACTCGCCGCTCCTGTCGCGTTGCTGCGACCGCCATTGCGATGGCGGCGCACACCGATGGCCGTGCACCCCGAGCTTGCGCACGATGGCGTCGCGCTCCTCCGGCGCATAGCGATCGCTGTAGCGGCCGGAGGACCAGGCCCAGCCGGCGGAGACCATGAGCGCCTGCAGGTCGTCGTCACCGGCGAAGCACTGGGCCGCCGGACGATTTCCGCGGGCGTCGAGCTCGACCTGCTTGCAGGTCACCGGACGGCCGGCGATGAAGTCCTCGAGCGCTTTCTTGGCGAGCGGTCCGGGATCCCACTGGCCATCGTCGCAGGTCTGGCCTTTCTTGGGTGCGTCGATCCCGAACAGGCGCACGACCTGGGCGCCGAACCGCACGGTGTCGCCGTCGACGACCTGAAACCTCGGCTTTGAATGCGGCCGGACGGTCGTGTCGTTGTCGGTCTGCGCCGCAGCGGCGCATGACCAGACGGAAATCAGGAGAATGAGACGCCACATGAATGCGCCACTTTGCACGGCGCGGCTCGTCCGGGAAAGCTCCGCATGCACACATGAATCGTTGAGCGTCGACGCGTGCGGCGTTACACGAAGGGCCGCCCCCCAAGCGCCGAGTAACACGCGCCAAGCAACAAGCCTCCAGGTAAAGAGATGGCTGACGCAGCCCGACCGCCGACTTTCGTGCAGATCCGTCCGCCGGCCACGCCTGCAAGCGCGTGGCGCAAGTTTGGCGTCGCGAGCGCCGGCGTGGCGCTTGTCGTCGGTATCGGCTGGGTCTTTCATCGCGTCACCGACAAGCAGGATGCGCCCGCGCTGTCGCAGGTGGTGCCCACGACGAGGAGCGCTGCTCCTCCAGCGCAACCGGTTGCCGTAGACCTTTATGCCGAACTGGAGCGCCGCGCGATCGACACCGCCGCCTCCGCGCCGGCGTGGACCCGAGAGTCGCTGATGGACCGGGTATCGCCGTTCGTTCCATCGATCTCCGCGGCTGATGCGCCGCCGGCCGAGGCACCCGATGCGGCCCAGAATGGACCGCGCGAAGTATCGGTCCGATTGGGCAAAGGCGAGACGATCGCAAGCGCCTTGCAAAAGCTTGGTCTTGCATCGGAGACCGTCGCCGGCGTCATTTCCGCCCTGACAGCTCACGTCAGCCTGAAGCGCCTGCCGAGCGGTTTGGGTATGACGGTGCAGATCCGGCCGGCGGGTGCCGCCGGCGCGAAGCCCATCCTTGAGATACTGACCCTCCATCTCAAAGGTCACCAGTCGATCACGGTCGAGCGCGATGCCAAGGGCAAGTACGCTGTCGACCAGCGGGGACGCTCGTCACGCAAGTGACTAGGGTCGAAACCCAATAAAGTTGTTGAGGGAAGAATCGGTTAGTGATTCCGTGCTGGCAAGGAGCACGGAAGATGCGAAGCAACTTGTATTGGCTGAGCGATGAGCAATGGTCGCGGA